>Ga0315914_1001167_pt1 | contig 38153 bp, 17 predicted proteins | sample MpolenodulesMG_FD_203920 | JGI IMG/M metagenome (GOLD analysis project Ga0315914, IMG submission 203920) | Medicago polymorpha root nodule microbial communities from Los Angeles, California, United States - elongated nodules | ecosystem: Host-associated > Plants > Roots > Nodule | place: USA...
AAATCACACCACTCATAATTTCAATAAATAATAATAATAGCCAATAATAAATAACAAAAACATCATAGAAAATAAACAAATAAATAAATGAAATTAATTAAACTTACAAGCACCGGTTTCACGTGCGTTGTCAACGAGCGTCATGTTCACATAAATCAAAATTAATAACGTTATGTATTATTTGTTCAAATAAATTAATATTTATTATGTTTTTTATTTATTATTATTTTATTTTAATTATATATATGTTGTTGCCAAAAAAAACGAAAAAATAAATAAAAAAGTCAGTCCCGCCAATTGGAATGGCGGGAACGAAAAAATAAATAAATAAAAAACCGCCCAATCACGTCAGCCTGTGACCGACTGACACGTGTCAGGCAGGGGCTCATTCCCGCCATTTGAAACGGCGGGAATGAGGAAAACGACAAAAAAAAAAACCCCCAAAAATGAAAGTGGGTCATTTTGGGAATTTTTTTCAAAGGAGGTCAAACTTGAAATTTTTTTTGGCAATAGGGTCAGAAAAAAAAAATTCTAGTTGGAATCTATATGAATAAGAATTTCGTATTATGAATCCAACATTTTGAATGACTGTGGATTTGGAAATTGTTTACAGTAGATAGACCTGAGTTTTGGCTTTTTCCTTGAAGCAAAAGAGAAGTTCATTAAAAAAAAGCACAAGAAATACTGTGAGTGTATAAAATTACAATCCAAAAGAAAGAGGTATGTGAATTAAAGAGACCACCACTATAATTCTCAAAGATACAAGCTGAAGCAATTAGGACCAACACAAGCTTGAGCAGCTCAAATGACTTAAGCAACGCATAAACTATGATTGATTCAGTCCTAATTCCAAATCTGAAACCAACTCCAGTTACCTACTAAAAGTTGCAGGTTGCCCCAATGCCACATGAAAGAAATTAGCTCCAATGCCCCATGCAACTCGAGTAGATCAACTAACTTAAAGATAGACAAAATCGGCCCTTCAAATAGGACTACCACCCATGGTGAAAAGAAATAACGCATCGCTCCAGTTACACATTCATCTCACTAGATGCCTCCTAACACCAAAACAAATCATCTTATGCAAACAGATAGAATCTATGGCGCAACTCATACAAAAAGATCAGCACTTGATGGACCCCAGATAATCCAAAGGTTGTCCAATCCATAGTTACATGATTCACAATTCATTTCGGTACGTGGTACGGGCAGGGGCAGGGCCGGATCCAAACATTGTACATTGGCGTGGTTAAAATATAAATAGTACAATAGTATAATAGGTTGTGAAAGTGTAGGTTTGCACTATTAATTTCAATGAAACAGTACAATAGTACAACTTTCTTGGAATTCAAATACACACATAAATATTAATAGCACATAGAATTAATTGGAGCAGAATAATTAAGTTCTAAACAGAGGAGGTAAAATCAACTTGAGATGCTTTTGCAAAATCAGGTCCAGCATCCACAAATCCCAAACAAATCACATCTTTATTATTAATAGGAAGGAACGTTCTCATTCTGCAACACTAGATCAATGGAAGGAACATCTGGTCCAATTCTTGAAGAACTAATATCTCTACTTGCAAAATATGTTCCAAATGGACAATGGTGCTACAGGTTCAACAGTAAAAACTTCATTATAGATGGTATAAATAAGGATAAACACTACTATTCTTAGTACCACCAAATCCATTTTGGACAATTTTACATTTTAACCAGAAACAGAAACTCAAATAGATTTCACACCAATGAGATACTCAACTGATTTTTCATATAAGAAAGAACTTGGAGCAGTACTAACAGGGTTCGTTAAAAGAGATGTAAAAATAAGATTTTTAGATACATCAAAGTCTAACCATATGATTTTGAAGTTTATCACACGTAGTTTTAACCATTAGTAGTTCAATAGAATTATATTTCACATGACTTTTATGTAAAAACAATCTTGGATTTCTATTATTATTTCCTGTTTAGTATAAAATCTTGTAATTATATGCTCAATGATAGGAAAGATTACATCTACTTTTTACTGTAGTTAATTATTTTGATTTATAATTTTTCTCTGGTGTCCAAGTACGGGCCGATTGACCGACCTTGGTGACTAGCCTTAAGCAAATGTTGTTTTGGCTTTTGTTTGCATAACCTTGCCAAACAATTCAAGCTCCTTCTTTTCTTGGTTTGACTTGTTCTTAATCATGCTACGGTTTTTCATCTTTTTGTTGATGTATAGGAAGACCTGTTCATGTATCAGATGAATTTGATGCCCCTTTTCTACTTCTAATCATTAAGCAAATATTTTTCCCTTTTTCTCTTTATGTTTTCCTTGGTTTCTCTTTATCTGATTAACTCTTCTAACTATTTTTGTCATGTTGTCTGATCAATTAAATATAACCATTTTCTCCTGTGATTTGTTGAACATAAATGGCAAAACAGCCACTGGTTTTTGTCACAATTTAACACAATACTTAATTCATCTTCATGGATGCACAAGAGCCCTTATCTTGGATGAGCAGTTTGGTCTAAGTTCTACCTTCATAGGAAATTTTGCTTGCTTCACATTAAGGAGTAAAATATGTTAAATTGAAGTCCATATCCAGTGGTTGGTGTATATAATAAAACAAACTTTTGTAGCCACATTGTACATAATCTGTTTAACTTAAGACTTTGCAGCTGTTCAATGTGTAGGTTACTATATAATAATTAACAATAAAAAGGGTGTGTGAGTGCAACCCTAAAATTCATCATCATTAGCAACTAATAATTTCTGATCTATTAATTTATTATGGTAAATCCTTGAGGTTGTTCTTCTCTAACTAGAATCCAAAGCAAATCACTCATATTAAGAAATGAAAGTGTAACTCACTTAGTGGGAATTGATGCCTCAACTTTTTTCTTTTTTTTCTAAATGCTTCCACTTTTTCTTTTTCTTTTTTGACTAAATGGCTCCACTTTTTTGAAAGGTCATTGTAACAGCCAAAGCCGACGAGGCGGAGAGTGGTCGCCGGTGCACAAGGTATGACAATGTGCGGCTCCCGACAACTTCTAGGGGAACCGAATCACATCGGAATGAGAGGGATCCTAAGGCCATGTAGGTATGAGACTGCATGGTTAAAGGAAGACTTATAAGAATTGTTTGGTACTACCTATATCAACAAGATGCATCTTCTTTTCGGTAGCTCATTCCATAAGAACTCCACAGTTAAGCGTGCTTGACTTGGAGCAATTTTGGGATGGGTGACCTACTGGGAAGTTTCCCAGTAAGCGTGCGAGTGATGACAAAACACGCTGAAAAGACTCGTGTTGGTTTGTAGGGTCAGTCAACAACCATGAAAGCAGTCTGGGATGTTACAAATGGTATCATAGCAGACCTCTCACAGTACGGTGTGGTTCGGGGACGAACTAAGCGGAAGCTGGTGGGCATGTAACACCCAAAGCTGACGAGGGCGGGGAGTGGTCGCCGTGCACAAGGCATGACAATGTGCGGCTCCCGACAACTTCCAGAGGAACCGAATCACATCGGAATGAGAGGGATCCTAAGACCATGTAGGGATGGGACTACATGGTTAAAGGAGGGGGGCTTATAAGAATGGTTTGGTACTACCTATATCAACAAGATTGCATCTTCTTTTCGGTAGCTCATTCTATAATAACTCCACAGTTAAGCGTGCTTGACTTGAAGCAATTTTAGGATGGGTGACCTACTGGAAAGTTTCCCAGTAAACGTGCGAGAATCAACGATGAAAAAGGGAAAAATAAAATGGGTAAGCTGCATGGAAAAGAAATAATAATATTTAGAAAGAAATGCAATAATATATTCCTCTCTTTTTTATTACTGATGATATAGTCAGTCATATACGGTTTTTATCATTGATTATAAATTATTTTAGCATCATTTAGTGAGTTTTCATTATACTTTAATTGAGTTTTGTAAAGAAATCAATAGACAGGCATGCAATAGCGTTTATGTGTATACGACCTTGAAAACATGACAAATCACCCAAACTAAACAATTTCGTGGTCGTGCTAAATATTTTTTTTTAACGGGATATACCAAGTGATCTTTTGAGGTATAGTTTACTATGTATGTTCTTTTTTCCAATATATTTTTACCCCTTCATTTAAACTATTAATTATTTTTATAAAATTATTTCAATTATCAATTAAACAGTTAGTTAAAACTCATTAAAATATGAACAATCTACAACTATAAGGACATTAATGAACACTATTAGATACATCATTTCAGGTTGAATTTTTCCCCCCAATTTTACACCTAATTTAACTATTTTAACATTTTATCATTTTTTGTCAAAGAAAACGGAAAATCGGACACGTTTGTATCCGTGTTGACACTAGTATTGTATAATATATTTGAATATGACTCATCTAGTTTAAAGTGTAAAGTGGAAAATATCAATCATTAATTAACAAATTAAAATATACATCATATATATCAAATTAAAATATGCATCATAATAAATAATGAGTTTGTTACGATAACAAACTTGATTTTCTTAATTTACACTTTATTCACTTTAGAAGATCCAAATCGAATAAACTTATATATATCAAATGGTTTTGAAAATTACATTGCGAAAATTTTTGCAACCACATTTTTGAAAATTATAAGGTCATCGAAAGGAGGAACTGACATAGACATAAAAGAAAAAGGGTTAATAGTCGCTTTGATCCCTGAATGCGTAATGAGTAGTTATAATAGTCCTTAAATGTATCAAAATTTTAAAATAATCTATAATTGTGCATTTTGTTAGTCAAAATAATCTCTGATGTTACAATGTTTCATTAATATTATCATATTAGTCCTTCAATATACTTACATATTGTCATATTAGTCCTTATAAGTACTTATTTATTTTCATTTCAGTCCATATATGAAAGTTATTGTGAATATTGAGAGATTATTTTAGCTTCATGAACTATTTTGACTAACATAGTACCCAATCAGGGACTATTTTTGAAATTTTGATACATTGAGGATAATTGTGACTAATCATTTCATATTTAGGAACCAAAGTGACTATTACTCTTTTTATTATGTTAAAGTTTGAAAATTATGAACGGCGTTTTTTTATGAAATTTTGATTAAGACTAAAATATAAATGTTTGTTACTTTCAAGTTATAACAAATCAAACTAATCATGATTATCTTATTTTAATGACACCAATAATATAAAAAAATATATAATCTTCATTCTTTTCTTTAATGACACAAACAACAATTTTCTAATAGAAAAAGTTGTTTAAGAGTATAATTGAAATGGTGAAAAAGTAAGTATAAATATACTCATCTAATTTGTTACACTTTTTAAATGATAAAGGAAAAAAAAAATATTCATATCGGTTTTGTTACATTTGTTTTAATATTTAAATTTATTCTTATCTATTTGCTACATGTGTTATTTGTATTGAAAATTGATGATATTTTTCGAAAGAAAAATCCAACCCAAAAGTACTGAAAGGGGTAGTTTTCTTTATATATAGTAAGTATAGATTTGTCATCACGAGTAAAATGAACAAGACTTTAAACTACTTTTTAATTATTAAAAAAACTATATTTTTATAACATCGTTATGGGGCCGTTTGTTATAGATTAAAATAAAAGTGATTTTGACATAAAAATAGGGCCTGTTTGTTACATATTAAAATAAAAGTGATTTTGACATCAAATAATTTAGAGATTATTTTTTAGAAATTTTATGAAAAATCAGAATCTATTTTGCGTTTGTTTACCGTAATAAAAAATCATTTTTTTTAAAAAATAATTTAGTTTGTTTGGATACAGCTATATAAAAGTAATTTATTTGTTACAAAATTAGTTCAATCTTTATGTCCATATTTTCTCTCTCCTCTAAAAAAAATCTATTTTTCGAGAAGCTGCTATCAACAGCTTCTCGTTTGAAGTTGTTTTTAGATTTTTTTTAGATTCTGATTTTTTTTAAAATCTGTAACAAACGGATGCAATATTCTTAAAAGTGATTATTTTCTTAAAAAAAAGTGATTTTTTCCTAAAATAAAGCTATAACAAACGGGCTCATAATTTAGAGATTATATTTTAGAGATTTTATGAAAAATAAGAATTTATTTTGTGTTTGTTTACCGTAATAAAGATCACTTTTTTTTAAACAAATAATTTAGTTTGTTTGGATTCAACTATATAAAAGTGATTTTTTGTTATTCAATCTTTTAAATTATATTTTCTCTCTCCTTTAAAAAAAATCAATTTTTTGAGAAGATGCTCTTAACAGCTTCTCATTTGAAGCTGTTTTTAGATTTTTTTTTATATTTTGATTTTTTTAAAAAACTGTAACAAACAGATGCAACATTCTCAAAAGTGATTATTTTGTTAAAAAAAAGATTATTTTCTTAAAAAAGCTATAACAAACGGGCTCTATATTTGGTATTTTAATTTTGTGCGTTAAGTGTTAACTCTTCGATTATTAAAAATATCTCTCTCTCTCTCTCTCTCTCATTTCTCAAACCCTAGCACTCATAACTTTTTTTTTCTTTATCTTTCAAAAATGGGTGATTTAGGGTCAATTTTGACCCAAAATCACCCATCCGAATTTTTTTCTTTTTCTTTTAGCAAAATAAGTGATGTTAACATATTTTTTGTTTTTTTTTATTTCGTTTTCTAGCACGACTTTGTTCATTTTGATTTCTCGTCTTTTGTGCGGTGTGTTTTTAATTTTCCGTCCTAGTGCAGTATTTATTTGATTCAGGTTGAAAGATTAGTTTTGATAAAATACATATTCGATCAATACTTTTGCGTCGTCATTGTTGCAGATCTGAAAACATGAACATTTCAGTGGCTTGAATATAATCATATTTACAGTATTTGTAGGCATATGTACTATGTCATTTTATACTATTAACATGGATTGTGAGTTTGCTCGCATATTCATCAATTTGTTTTTAGTGACCTTGGATTTGTATTGTATCGATGTACTCTATCAATTTGAATAGTTGAATATCGTTGTTAGAATAATAGGCATTGCATTTCCATTCATTTTGGTTTGTATATATACAATAAGAGTTTGACCAATCCTATACATTCATGACTAATCAATACTAATCAATTTACACTTAATTTACAATAATGATATTCTTAACTATAGAGATATTTAAATAATAGTCTAATACACCTCCGTAGTGAAAACTGAAGGTTGACGAATGTTGAGACTATCATGAAAGTCATGAAAGAGTTGCAACGGAAGACCTTTGGTCAAGATGTCAGCAATTTGATAACGTGAAGGAACATGTAGAACTCTTGCTTGTCCATGAGCCACCTTTTCACGCACAAAATGAATATCCATCTCGATGTGCTTGGTGCGCTGATGTTGAACAGGGTTACCAAAAAGGTAAACCGCACTCACATTATCACAATAAACCAAAGTAATTGCTGTTATGGGGAAATGTAGTTCCAATAATAAGTTTCTAATCCAACAAGATTCATATACTACATTCGCGACTCCGCGGTATTCAGCTTCTGCACTAGACTGAGAAAGGGTGGGTTGGCGCTTGGCAGACCATGAGATTAGATTATCACCAAGGTAGACACAGTAGCCATAAGTGGATCTTCTAGTGTCTGGGAAGCCAACCCAATTTGCATCAGTGTATGACACTAGTTTGCTAACAAAAGAGGGATATAAATGAAGGCCGAAATCAAGAGTGTCGTGAATATACCGAATGATACGTTTCAAAGCCGACATATGCCGTGTTTTAGGATCATGCATGAATAAGCATACTTGTTGAACAACATATGAGATATTACGTCTTGTGAATGTTAAGTATTGCAAAGCACCTGCAAGACTCCGATATTCCGTCGGGTCGTGATATGGATTCCCAAAAGAAGCACTGAGTTTTGTCTTGGTTTCAACTGGTGTAGGGGATGACTTGCAAAAGGACATGCCAACTTGTTCTACAATATCCTCTGCATATTTCTTTTGGGATAAGAAAAGACAACCTGTATGTTTAGTGACAGATATTCCTAGAAAATAACTCAGAGGACCCAAATTCGTCATGGCAAACTCAACACTAAATTTAGACATAAGAGTTATGTAGAGCATCATAAGAAGCAGTGAGAATGATGTCATTCACATAAAGGAGAATATAAGTTGTATCATTACCATGATGATAAATGAATAAAGAATGATCATAGATGTTGTGTGGCAACCCAATGTGGGAACATAGTCAATGAATCTTTGGTATCAGGCACGGGGTGCTTGTTTGAGACCATAAAATGATTTTTGAGGAGACAGACATGCTCAGGATGTTGGGAGTCTCGAAAGCCAAGAGGTTGGTGCATATATATTGTTTCATCCAGATGTCCATGCAAGAAAGCATTCTTGACATCTAGTTGATGAAGACACCACGACTTTGATAATTCAATGCTAAGAACCATGCGAATAATGGCCGGTTTAACAACAGGGCTGAATGTTTCACCAAAATCAATACCAGATTGTTGATTTGCACCATTACCTACAAGACGAGCTTTGTAACGCTCAAATGAACCATCAGATTTCTTCTTGTTACTGAAAATCCACAAACTTCGAATAACATTAACATTAGAGGGACGAGGGACTAAGTCCCACGTCTTATTATTAATAAGAGCAGTATATTCGTCTTTCATGGCCATCTTTCAATTGTGATCTTTTAATGCATCAATTGGGTTTGTCGGTAAAGGAGAAATGGATTGAGGTATTGATGTGTGTAGGTTGAAAAGTTGACGAGGTTTAAAAATACCATGTATGGAGCGGGTTTTCATTTGAGAAGAAGGAGATGCATGTGGGGAGACATGTGTGATTATATGTTGAGGTGGCGAGGTAGGAGAAGTTTGTGTTTTGGAAGCCGGTGTTGGGAAAGGAGAATTTATATGGGATATGGGTGTAGTTTGAGAGGTAGAGATGTCTTGGGCTGTAGGTGATGATTGAGAGAGGGAGATGATTATTGGGCCCTATGTGAAGGTGGAGAAGGAGAGATGGGTCAGGTCGTGGGTGAAGGTGGAGAAGGAGTAGTTATATGGGGAGAAGGGGTCGTTTGAGGTGTAGTATATAATTGTGAGTGAGCAAGAAGGAGTATGCCGTTTTCTAGGAAATTGTAGTTTGACATTGTAGGAGCATTCATGGTAGAAAACGGAAAAATATTTTCCTCAAACTTAACATGCATAGAGAATCAGGCAAAATTGAGGGGAACAAGAATTTGGAATTTGGGATAAATGATGACACTAGGTCATACATACTTTTATTTTGGTTTTTATGTACTTTTGAGTTGAGTTCAGGTGATTTTGCATGAGATAGAAGCTTCAAATGACACATTTGATGTTGGCAAACAAAGAAGAAATCGTGCTCCGATTTACAGCATCGGACTACGATTTTACAGCAAATTTGAGACATTTTGTCTCGTAAAAAATCGGGCTCTGATGAAATCAAATCGGGCTACGATTTGGCAGACGCTCCAACTGGGATATGAGTTTAATGAAGCAATCGTGCTCCGATTTACAGCATCAGAGTACGATTTTAGCGTATCTGAGAATTTTCCTATAAAAGGGAAGTTGTTTTCTAAAGGAAGGGTCGAAATTTTGGAGCTGGAGATCTGGAGAGAGGGGCAGGGCCGGATCCAAACATTGTACATTGGTGTGGTTAAAATATAAATAGTACAATAGTATAATAGGTTGTGAAAGTGTAGGTTTGCACTATTAATTTCAATGAAACAGTACAATAGTATAACTTTCTTGGAATTCAAATACACACATAAATATTAATAGTACATAGAATTAATTGGAGCAGAATAATTAAGTTCTAAACAGAGGAGGTAAAATCAACTTGAGATGCTTTTGCAAAATCAGGTCCAGCATCCACAAATCCCAAACAAATCACATCTTTATTATTAATAGGAAGGAACGTTCCCATCATGCAACACTTGATCAATGGAAGGAACATCTGCTCCAATTCTTGAAGAACTAATATCTCTACTTGCAAAATATGTTCCAAATGGTGCTACAGGTTTAACAGTAGAAACTTCTAATGATTCCACAAAAGCATCAGCAACATCTTTATAGATTGATGTTTCCATTATAGATAGTATAAATTAGGATAAACAGTACTGATCTTAGTACCACCAAACAGAAACTCTAATAGATTTCACACCAATAAAATACTCAACTGATTTTCACCTAAGAAAGAACTTGGAGCAGTACTAACAAGGTTTGTTAAAAGAGGTGTAAAAATAAGATTATTTGATTCATCAAAGTCTAACCATATGATTTTGAAGTTGATCACACGTAATTTTAACCATTAGATTCATCACTGTGCGCATGTGATTTGACATTGTGTGGAAGGAAACTCCAGACGCTACAATGCACTCCACAAGCAATCAATTTTACTTCCAATTCCTGACTTAGTATGAAAACTATCTTAGTGCGCCTTTGAGTAATCTGTTGCCTTTTGTGGTAATGTGGTTGAAATATTTCTCACTCATCACAGATTTTTTGCTTCAGCTATCAGAATAACAGTGGACAAATGAGATTTGGGTTACAACTCTTTCACGTAGATGGCTTGCTGGACAAGGAAGCATACAGGTAAGCAATCCATCTGGATTTTTCATATTGTAAAATTTATTATAAAAAATGGTCTTGAGAATGATGGAGTTATTAAAATTTATTTAATTAAACGTAAGGAATTAAGATACAAAACAAAGACTTTTCTTGGATTAACATTTTATTTCTTCCCTTGCATATTTATCAGTAGTTCAAGGAAATTGATGGAGTCATTGCACACAAGAAAGATGCAAACTTTGATTTTGTTGTCCAACAATTCAGAGAGTATGAATGAGAAGGAATTGTTTGTTATATCAAAATTCAAATACTTACGTGTATTGAAGCTTTCACATTGTTATGTAATTCATTTATAAAACTGAAGCATTTAAGATATCTTTGCTTACATGACTGTGAAAGATTGAAAAGTCTCTCCAAATCCGTAAGGAGTCCTGTTTGATTGCAAAGACTAATATTGAAGGCATGTAAGAAAGTTGAAATTTCTACAAAAGATGTCTCAAAGTTAATCAATTTGAAGCATCTTTATATTAGTGAAGTAAAAGTCTTTGAAGAAAAGAAGACAACATCTAGATTTAGAAAATTGGGCATGGGAGAGCGATACAAGTGTGTAATTTTTTCTAATTGGATTTCTTCACTTGCAAATATTGTTGAAATCACTCTCTATGATTGTAAAGGTTTGAAGTACCTCCCACCAATGGAATGTCTTTTGTTCCTTAAGTCTATCACTATACATTCCCTTCATGAACTTTAGTACATATATTATGAAGAGCCTTGTTCGCCTGAAACATTCTTCCCATGTTTAAAGAGTCTCTTTATATGGAAATACAATAAGTTGAGGGAATGGTGGAAGATGCGTGATGATGTCAATGATGATAACTCTTCACATTCACAAAATCTCTCCATCTCCTTTTCATCCATGTTGACTGTTGACATTCACAAGATGAGTCTCTTTATAGCATGCAAGACTCATTGTTGACTGTTGACAAGTGGAAAGAATTACACTGTTATATCTCTCACACTTATTTCGATTACAATATGCTTACTATATTTGGTTTGAATCCTAATTAAGTTTTTTTTTCTTTAATATTAGCTGCTAAGATCCTAAAGTTTTTCCAAAACTCGGAAAATTTCAATAATGTTGTGCACCAATTTTTAGGTAGATATGTGTCTGTTGATAAATATTGCACTGATGCAATTGTTGAAGGGTGGACTGCGGTTGAGGAAAATTGGAATAGTGATGAATTGTCTGATAATGTATAATGTGGTTTCAAGACTTAACATTACTATGTCATTTATTAGAAGATTGCTATGATGCACTGCTACAGCTGGATGTGGGAGTGCTGGTATTGATGTATATATGATAGTTGGCTCTATAGTGATTCAACAAATCATTGATCTCATCAATTATACAAGAAATGATTTCAGTCTTCTCTCAAATTCCAAGAACTCTAATGCATTTCAGCTCCCTCTTTCAACATACCCCCGAAAATTAGATGATACGATTGGGTAATTTATTAGATGATGTAGAGAAGAATTCCCTGGATTACATACTAGATTGCAAACTTTAAAGAGTTTGCACCTCCATATGCAGGAAAAAAAAAGTTTTGCTATTTCTTTATATATGCAGAAAAACCCATTATGCTCAGATGTTGTAATTGGTCAAGGTGTGCGTGGAAGATTGTGGCATTCACAGATCGATATCACTGTGTCTGTTTCTTTATAATATCGGTTGATACGATCGGGTAATTATATTACCTCTCTCTGAGTATTTTTTTAACTCAAACCAAGTTAACATATATCATTACCGTGATCAGATTCAGAACACAAGCACGAGTTTAATGAGAAAACTTGAATTGAAATTATACAATGGTTTAGATTACGTAACAAGGAGCCACTTAGGATGGTGAAGCAATACTTTTTGACCAACCATCATGGTGAATTCAATAATAAACTTGACTATAACACGTGCATTGCGCGGTAAAATTTCATATATATTTGAGTCCAAAATATTGATATATGCTTTAAAATAATGTAGTTTTTGTTGTTAGAGTAAGATATATAATCGAGCATAAAAGGTAAATATATTTTTGAATCATTGTTGACAAAATACAATCCATGCAAATCGACAAATTAAAATATATAATGAAGGGAATGTAAATCTTTGGAGGACTCACATTCCCCGGAATTAGAGATTATTTTTGTCTTGTGATGTATTCTAACATTCAACATTCATTAATAAGTAGTTAATTAAAAACAACGTTTATTTTTTAGAATATTATTCAAAATATTATACAACTATATCAAGTGGGTAAATTTTGGTGATACGAAAGTGTTATGAATTCGGTAAATTCCAAACCTCACATCAATGAAATTTAAATTCCTAGAGCAAGTATCAATGATAACCAATAACCAAAAGAAAATAACCACAAGCAACAACAACAATCTAGATTCAATCTAGAAATCAAGTGGATAGCAAAATCACAATCTAACCAAAGAATAAACAAGATAAAAAGAGTAGAGAAAAGATATCAACACCAAGAAATGTTTACCCAGTTCGGTCAAACATGACTTACTTTGGGGAGATATTGATCTCTCCAATCCACTATCAATGAGTTCTTACAAAGAGATACAAAAGGGTTACAAGAAATTAGCTTCAACAAGCTCACAAAGAACAAACCCTAATTTCTACCCTTTTTCCAATCTCACAAATGAACAAAACACTCAATGGTTTTCACTCACCCATGATGTTTACAAATGTTCCCCAATTCTAGAATCTAACCCCCAAAAGAGAACCAACCCTTAACCTTTGATTTTCTAAGGATCTTCTCTTTTGGTTTCACAAGACTCGCCCAAGTTGCTCACAATTGACTCTCCACTCATGTGTTTTCCATCCCCATGAATCTCTCCCCAAAAGGCACCAACCCTATCCCAAGAGCCCCCTCTTTTGGTTCTCCAAGATTCACATCTTGAAGTTTTGAACCTCACCCAAAGACCCTCAACCTTTAGTATCTAAATTCCCTAAAAGTTTCCTCCTTTGGTTTCCATGAGATTCACCAAGCTTTTTTCAACAAATGGGTCATAGAGTGCTTAAATAGTGTTCAGGATTTCGACTACGATTTCTCTCATTATACTACGATGGAGCATGTAACAGTACAGTACTATGCCTTATCCATCAAAATCGTACTACGATTTCTCCCATCGTGCTACGATTTTTCCAAATGGCAACTCAAACCTGAACCATCCAAAATCGTACTACGATGCCCTGCAATCGTACTACGATTTTTCCAAAACTTCAACATCCAAATTTTAAGTCAATTTTCAATAGAAAGATACAACACATTTAGTGTTTTCCTAGCTAGAAGATGCATTGGAACTGGGTTCAAACCCCACGGCCTGCATTAATTTATGTAAAAAAAAAACATGCATTGGAATTAAATTTGGTAACGAATGAAATTTGAGCACATTGGCAAGTGAGAAGATGCATGTTTCATATTATTAGTGAAACAAAGAAGAATAAAAGTAGAACATAGATCATAGCATGTTTTGGAATGAGTCACATCAGAATATAGGTGACTTGGCAAATTTGGAAGTATGTGGCATATATTGAGATGAGTTGTCGCAAATATATTTGGGGGTTTGTCTTAATAAATATAATAATAATAGATAATATATGGTGGATATATATTTAAAAATGAATGTCTGGGATTTAAGACAGGAAACTAATGAAACACGACACTTACAAGTTACATGTGAGATGTTGGGTTTAGCTTCTAATTTGTGATAAAATTCAAGTGAAATTATGAGAAATTTGAGATTAGAGAGAAAAGGGGGAAAGTGATTATTGAATGCAACAACTTTGTTCAACGAGAATAATATGTGTACAAATATTCACTCTTTATATATGTAATTGTATTTAGTGTTCTCCTTTTATACACAATGCAAAGCTTTAACTAACTATGTTAATCTTTAACTAACTCAATCTTATCCAACTAACTTCTAACTAGACACAACTATCTAATAGTTGTCAATCAACAACTTGTGCTAATATACAATATATACATGAATTCTGCTCTTTACTCAAACGTTTTCGCTCATTCCCAAGTGAAATGACGAAATTACCCCTACGCATGTTAACTCACGCCAGTGTAAATCACAACGTGAGTTAACACACGCTGTGTGAGTTAACTCACGCTACGTGACTTAAGTTATGTGTGAGGAAAAAACAATTTCCCACGGGAGTTAAGTCCCGCTGACAGAAGCCTACACCAATTTTCATAAACCTGCTACAATAAATCTCGTTAAACCAAGATGGGCATAAAACTGCAGTTATCCATGTGGAACAGGTCATGCATTTTGTCAGACACCAATTTTTCTTTGATCTTAAATTAATTATTTTTTTCAACACCAAACTAGTGTGTTTGTTAGAGGGAAGAATGTATATAAAAATCAAACTAATTTGTGGGTCCAAGTCCCACCAATGTTTTTTTGATTTTTGTGAAAGGTTAGAAAAGCTAATCCTAGAGAAAGGAAAAATAATGGGTCCATAACATGGTATCAATTATATAATAGTTGCAGGTTTATGAAATTTGGTGAAGGCGTTGGTTTCTTTTTGTTCTTAGAGCCTGCGGGACTTAACTCCCGTGAGATTTTTTTTCTTCTTTTTCTCATACGTGACTTAAGTCATATTGCATACATAGGGGCATTTTCTGGGGTACAAGATCCTCTGGACCAATTGTCCTCTGAGATTGATCCTTTGTACCTCTTGTATGAATTATTCCAGCCCAAACATGGGACACCTTGTATTCTATTAATATAATAGTACTTTTTCACTATTTTTTTGTTGTTGTTACGAATGAAAACAATTAGACTAAAAAAAGAGACCGATATGATAAATAAGTGATTTGAGGATAAGAGAGATAGAGAGAAAATGAAATGTTGAATGATTTGTTTTTTTAAGGGAGGATGATTGTTTTCATTAACATATTTATTTGTTTGACCAATATTTTATATGTTTTCATGTCTTTATATAATAGTAAAAAAAAAATGGTAAAAATATGTCTTTAATGCACATAGTCAAAGTCGATTATTTTGGAAGAGAGACTAATTCTTTGGTTATTGTTCCTTACTTTTTTTTTCTTCTCATTCCCACTTTTCATTGAGATAATATTATATTGGTCTTATGGACGATATTACATTGAGTAAATAGGCAATTACCCCCTGAAATTGTAAGTTTCGTCAATTACCTTCCGAAATTGTACAACGTTAATCAATTTACCCTCTCCATCAAATTCTTCTGTTAGTCAACATGACGTTTTACAATTACCCCCCTGAAGTTTTGCACTTATGTGCAAAATGCCCCCTGAACTTGACTTTCTTTTTCTTATCTGTCATACCCCAAATTTTGACCAGTTAGAAATTTTTGTTCGTATTTTAAAGTTTTTTATTCGTATTTTCGAACGCCTTAAAATTCCATCATTTTAGGCGAAATTTCGGCAGAGAGGTATTTTGAAATACCTCATTTTGATTCCGAAGCGACATTTTAAGTGTTATTTAATTTAATTTAATTTTGATTTGTTTTATTTTTATTTTGATGATTATTTTATTTAATTGTTTTGTTCTTTAATTTTTAAAAGCAATTTTCGTTTTTGTATTATTATTTATTTAATATTTCATTTTGTCCATCAGTTTTTTTGTTTCAAGTCTTTTTGTCCAAGTTTCTAGTACAGCTGTCCAATTACATGGGATCCTTCTTAGGGGTATTTTTGTCCTTTCCACGTATCAATCTCAAACCCTAGTTTTTATACTATTTATAGGCAACATTGATTGTAGCACTGTTCACCAGAAAATCTGACACAGCCGCACCAGTCAAATCACAAACCCTAGAAATTTTCTATCTCATCTTCTTTTAGATCAAACTCATCAAAAATCGCAAAGAAAACCATGAACATTCATATGAATGTTCATCTGTGTTCATCTTAAACAATAAAGTGCTTCAAATACAGTCGAAAAACACATAAACAAATCACCGAATCCGAATTTGTTCATCATCACCAATATCATTTTCAGATAGCTTTTGGTGGCTCAAATCTTACAACAATACAACAGAAACGTGAATCAACAACAATTCCCAACACCAGAACCGAACCTGAGTTTAAAAGTGAAGAAGAGGGAGCTTCGAGATTCACCAACAACCAACACCGTGAAACCGATCTGGATACGAGTTGAAGAAGGAAGTGTGAAGCAAGGCGCAAGAACATCAAGCCAGAATCGATCCAAACAGAGGTAGTTGTTGCGTTTTTTTGTTCTTCCTTTTCAAAGTTTTTTTTCGAGTTTCAAACTCAGATCTACTCCGATCGGTACCTCATCTCAAAAATCTAAGCTCGGATTCGTGTTTAGGAAGAAAATGGATGTTCAAAAATGTAAACAAAATTAGAATGAGAGCAAATTTTTTTTACTTCGGCGGCGGCGCCGCCACTCTAAGGTGGCCGGCCACCGCGTCGGAGTTGAGATGGCCGACGGAGAAGATGACCAGAGTTTTAGAGAGGTCAGACTCTCTCTCTAAAACTCAAAGAAGGGAGTTTTTTTTTTTGAAGTTTGCTTTTATACTACTATTTGTTTGGTCCGATTGAGTGTGTGCATGATCATTTGTTAGCCACGTGACCTCAAGACTAGACCGTCAGATCTGAGATCTGACGGTCCAGGATGCTCTTGGGAAGATTCACGTATGCTTTTGTCTTTTACTCCTCACTGTGTGTTTTTGTTTAAACCGTCATATCTCATATCTGACGGCTACTGTGTGCTTGACTCCAAATCCTATGAGTGTTGTCTATTTTCACTATTGTGTTCCTGATTTTTAAACCCTTGGATCATTTGATCTAATGGCTGTGATGAGTTGATACAGTGATTGAATCTAGACCTCCTGATTCATCAAGTGGTCCAGATTAATCCTGCTTGAGCCCCTTTGTTTTATTTTTCTTCACTATTTTTCAATATATTTTACACTTTTTTTTTCATTTTAATGTCTCTTTTTATTCTAAAAAATGTGTTCTCTCTTTTAAAACTTTCTATCTTTTAATATTTGTTTTACTTGTTCATTTCCACTAATTTTTTTATTTGTTTGATTGTTTTTAAATTGCAATTTATTTTACGCTTATTTTATTTGTCGTTTATTTCTAATTTAATTTATGCTTAGAATTTTTTCATGCATATTTAATTCTTGTCATTTATTTTATTATCATCAATTGTTTAGTGTGTATAATAGGGAATTTATGTAACACGTGCATTTTTATTTCTTGTTATTTATTTTTCGCTTCAAGACCATAGAATGTATCTAGGAGGCTATGTAATTATGTAATAACACATGCACCAACACTTCACTTTTTTATCGCTTTGTGCTTTGATTGTGACTGAGGATTAATTGAATTAGTGATAAATTAGGTTAAAAACTTGATTAATTCGAGTGCCTTAAAAGTAAACAACTAGTAATTTAGAATGGAATTTTACTTGGGATCCAACATCCTCGGTAATTCCTTTCACGTTTTATTTTTCCGTTACATTGAAACGTGTAGTTTTTCACCGTTAGCTTAGAAAAATCTTTTTACCAAAAAATCAAATATATCAAAACTTCAAAAATATTTTCTTAAAAAACCTTGGATTTTAACCCAAGAGTTTGTTTTCCTTTTATTTTCTTAATCAAATTTTAAGCAATTTTAATATCCATATTAGACTTGGATTTTCTTTAATTAAAAACAAACAACTTCACTTCTTTCATTACTCTATGCCTTGAGGCCTCTTTCCCTTCTTAAAACCACTTTCAAAAACTCTAAAAATAACCCAACCCACAAAAATAATTTTCGAGAGTGAACTACATTGGTTTTGATCCCTTTTTAGGGTATGTAGGCAAAGGAGTTAATCCTTCCAAATCAAATAAAAATAAAACATACTCCTTCTCCCTCCATTCTTTCACTTAGACATTTAGGCGAGTATTTTCAAAATAAGTAATTGAATTAGCACAAGATAAATTAGACAAAAGGTTCCTACGGAGTACCGTAGTCGTGTAGGGTGCTTAACACCTTCCCTCCGCGAAATCAACCCCCGGATCCATAATCTCATAAGGGTTTTTACTTACTTTTTCCCTTCCCACGAATAAAAGTTAAGAGTTCAAAGATTGAATGTTCAAAACCAATTAATGGATTGATACGTGAAAATCCTTATCCTTTACTCAAACTTGAAGAAATAAAAATCTACAATTTATTTTTAGGTATAGATTTCATACATTCAAAATAAAGCAAGTAATTAAGATTTAATTACTACTATCCAAGGAAAAAATTAATTTGTACATAACAAGATAATTTGGTAATTTCTTCAAAAAAAAAAGATAATTTGGTAATTAGTTTGCCTTTGAAAAAAAGATAATTTGAAAATTAATTACACCTGATTAACCATGGAATCAACACTTCATTGGTTGAAAATATGAAGATCGGTGTTGAACAATTCTTCAACCTTCTAATGGAAGAGAAGAAGAAGAAATTTTGGCAAACATCAAATGTTATACAAGGATTTGGTCAGTTGTTTGTTGTATCTGATGAACAAAGTTAGAATGGGCAAACATGTTCTACATCAACACTTTACCATTAGACTCAAGGCATCCACATCTAATTCCTAGTATTCCCACACCATTCAGGTATCTAACAACAATCTCAATTTATGTGTTTCCTTAATTAAACATTATTGATGTTGGTGATTATAAATTAGACTTTGTTGTTTCATTGATGTTGGTTATTTTTATTTCTTCAAGTTTGAGTTAAGGATAAGAAAAAAAAATATAAATTTTCAAATTTGGGGGCATTTTGCAAGTGCAAAACTTCAGGGGGTATTTGCAAAACGTCATGTTGACTAACAAAAGAATTTGATGGAGGGAATAAATAGATTAATGTGCAATTTCAAGCGGGTAATTGAAGTTTTGTTAACGTCAAGAAGTAATTGACGAAACTTACAATTTCAAGGGTAATTGCTTATTTACTCATATTATATTATTATTGATGCTACATGTAGATAAGCGACGACTTCATTTGCAAACTACTAGTCACTTCCCTTGGTCCATCAATGTTTTTCCTACATATTGATTGCAATTATCAAACTCTGCAAAATTTTCAATCTTCCTGTTAATCCATCTGCTTGCCTTTGTCTTGTGTGTCTCTTTTTGAAGGATGACTGCACATATTCCATACGGTGTTGCTACACGCCTCATTAATAGGTGACTTCATTTTCAACCTTTTATTATCATGATTCATACATGAGTTTTCTTAAAATTTGTACAAGGGATGTCAAAATGAAAACAGTGATTTTATTTGCTGAAAATTTTGTTTTCGTAGGTTGGCTTCTGCAGCCTTTGATGAATTTGGACGGATTTACGGTGTTATGGATGAATTGGAAAGACTTAAGAACACAGTTGAATCCATCAAAGCTGTGCTCCTTGATGCTGAAGACAAACAAGAGCAAAGTCATGCTGTACAAAACTGGGTTAGAAGGCTCATAGACGTGCTTCTTCCTGCTGATGATTTGATAGATGAATTTCTTATTGAAGATATGATACACAAAAGGGATAAAGCTGATAAGAACAAAGTGACACAGGTATTTCATTCCTTATCTCTAAGTAGAGCTGCTTTTCGTTGTAAAATGGCTCATGAGATTGAAAAAATACAAAAAAGTTTTAATGATGTTGTGAAAGATATGTCTGGGTTGAATCTAAACCCAAATGTTGTGGTAGTTGAACAAAGTAACAATGTAGGGAGGGAAACTAGTTCTTTGGTGTTAGAATCGGATATCATTGGAAGAGAAGACGATAAAAAGGAGATTATACACCTTTTGAGACAACCACATGGAAACCAAAATGTCTCCTTGATTGCTATTGTTGGGATTGGTGGTTTAGGAAAGACAACTCTTGCTCAGTTGGTATACAATGATGGAGAAGTGCAAAATTTGTTTGAAATAAGTATGTGGGTATGAGTCTCGGATAACTTTGATGTAAAAACTATTGTGAAGAACATGGTTGAATCATTAACCAATAGCAAAATTGATGATAAGTTGTCACTTGAAAACTTGCAAAATATGCTTTGCAAAAATTTAAATGGTAAGAGATTTTTCTTAATCCTCGATGACATTTGGAACGAGAGTTTTGAAAAATGGGCTCAATTGAGGACTTATTTGATGTGTGGTGCTCAAGGCACCAAGGTTTTAGTGACAACTCGTAGTAAAGCTGTGGCACAAACAATGGGTGTAAGAGAGCCTTATTTTTTGAATGGTTTGACTCCAGAAGAATCATGGGGTTTGTTAAAGAAGATTGCGTTTGGGGATGATACCATTGGAGTGAATCAAACTCTTGAGTCAATTGGTAAGAAGATGCTGAAAAAGTGCAGAGGAGTTCCATTAGCAATTAGATCATTGGGAGGCATATTACGAAATAAAAGTGAAGAAAGGGAATGGATTGATGTCTTACAAGGTGAATTTTGGAAATTGTGTGAGGATAACAATACCATTTTGCCGGTCCTAAAATTGAGTTACCAAAATTTGTCATTTCAACAGAGACAATGTTTTGCTTATTGTGCTTTATATCCTAAGGATTGGGTAATTGAGAAGGATGAGTTGATTCAAATGTGGATGGCGCAAGGTTATCTTGAATGTTCAATTGAAAAGCACTGCATGGAAGATGTTGGCAACCAATTCGTGAATATTTTCTTGATGAAATCATTCTTCCAAGATGCAAAATTGAATCTAGATGGTGATATACAAGATTTTAAAATGCATGATTTAATGCATGATCTCGCAACACAAGTAGCTGGCACTGATTGTTGTTACTTGGATAATAAGTCAAAAAGATTTATAGGAAGACCTGTGCATGTATCAGTAGAATTTGATGCATTTTTTCTGTTGGAATCAGTGGATGCAAGTAGGCTGAGAACATTGATTATGTTTTCTTCTTATGACGACATCAAACTAGATAGAGAGGAATTGACAATTATTTCAAATTTCAAATTCTTATGCGTCTTGAAGCTGAGGGATTCTTTTTTGAGTAAGCTATCTGGCTCAATTGAAAAATTGAAGCATTTAAGATATCTTAATTTATTGTCATGTCATGAATTAGGATGTCTTCCTAAATCTATAGGTAATCTAATCTGTTTACAAACAATAAAAGTCTCATTGGCTGAAGAAGTTATACTTTCTACAAAAATTGTCTCAAAATTAATCAATTTGAGACACCTTGAGGTTTATAACTGGACCCATAGAGACAAGACACGAGGTGGATTTGGAAAAATGGGCCTACAACGGTACAAGGGTGTGATCTTTTCAGAAAGGCTTTCTTCACTCACAAATATTATTGAAATACATCTTGGTTACTGTCAAGGTTTCCGATATCTCCCACCATTGGAACGTCTTCCATTCCTTCGGTCACTTCAATTACATTGCATTAATAATTTGGAGTACATATATTATGAGGAGCCTATTCTTCTCGAATCATTCTTCCCATCTTTGGAGAGCCTAAAACTTTGGGAATGCCATGAGCTGAGGGGATGGCAGAGAATGGGAGATGATTTCAATGATATTAATTCTTCACATCATCTCTTGTTGCCTCAGTTTCATTGTCTATCTAAATTAGCAATTAGAGGGTGTCAAATGTTGACTCACATGCCTTCTTTTCCAAACATTAAGAAGAGATTATCATTGACAGAGTGTTGTGTGGAGATATTGGAAGCAACAGCAATGTCACAATATTCAATTGGTTTCCCTCCTCTTTCCATGCTAAAATCCATAGAAATTGGCGAATTCAGTTCAGACGTGAAAAAACTCCCAAAGAATTGGTTGCAAAATCTCACTTCTCTTGAGAATCTTGAATTTTTCTTTCTTTCAAGTCAACAATTTGAAGTAATTGAGACGTGGTTTAAAGATGACTTCATCTATCTTCCTTCCCTAAAAAAAATCAACTTTTATAATTGTTTTCATCTAAAGGCATTACCAGATTGGATATGCAATCTCTCATCACTGCATCATATAGAGATGATGAACTGCAGAGATTTGGCTTTGCTGCCTCAAGGAATGCCTCGTCTTACTAACTTATGCACCTTAGAATTCATTAAATGTCCACTTTTAGTTGAAGAATGCCAGACAGAAACAAGTGCAATTTGGTCTAAAATTGCTCACATCCCAAACATAATCATGAAGTGATTTGCAATAAAAAGATACCCTTATCTTCTTAATAAAAAAAAAAACTAGTATTTTTTGTTTCTGTTGTTTGGTTTTCTTGATTTTCGAAAGTATGCCTTTTCACATGTATAATTCTATATCTGTAATAACGCATAAAAGGCAGATCATTTTTTTGAAGAAGATAAAAGACATATCATTCATTTAGTTATTATCTTCTTTCTTTCCACTTTTTCTACTTCTATTGGCAATAGCGCTAGTTGTATGCCATTTTCTTCTTATACTGTTGAAAATAATCTATTCTAAGGTTTATATGGATTATAATACTGATTTAAGTTATTTTTTGGACGTAGAAGAGTTATGTTTGCTTGTGTTAAGCAAATACCTGCTGTAGAGTTATACAAGCTTGCTTTCTCAACAAAAGAAACGGAAGCATGCATGGAGGAGATGCGTGAAGATGGTGCAGAAGGCTGTTTTGATGATTTGCTTCTTTCTTCTTTTGTGATCGCCAAAGATGTTAAAGCTTTTGATGATTTCTGGAATAATGATTGGTGAATTTCCTTGTTTTATTAGGAGGAAGAAATATTGCTAATTAGTGGATGGATATATAGTTGGAATCCAGGTACACGAAATTGTGTATGTTGAATCCAATTTTTTTGGAAGGACTAGATTTTTGGCTTAAAAAAGTATTTCATGCAATTTCAACCTAGTTCATACTTTCTTATGTTATAAAAACAATAACTTAAAACTCCATTCTGATATGTTTAAACTTACAACAAAAGGTACCTTTATTTAGATTTATGTCATTCCCTTAAGTACATTGACATAAATAATCAAGAGTCTCAGTGGTATTCTTTGCCGGGTTTGTTTATATGACATATCTCATATCCGTAGTTGTGGACCTGCTTTTCTCTTTCTCACAGATGAGCTTGTTAAGGTTTTCTTATGAAAAATGTGATTGTTGTGACATCATGTGATGATGCTAAATTTGCAAATGTAAAGGGGTGTGTTTGCAGCTTCTACAAGGTTTTACTAAATTTTGTAGTAAGAAAGATAGAACATTAATTAATTATTACACTCAAAACCTTTTTCATTAGGTGGAGCTGGCTACATGGATCAAACAATGCTATTGCAACTTGTCTAAGACAAGGTTTTGTAAAGGCCATTTAGAGGAAGTTCTTTATTTAGCGGTTTCTCTTTATGTTTTCCTTCGTTTCTTTTTATCTGAATAACTCTTCTAACTTGTGTTTCTATTAGTTTTCTCATATCGCTAAACCATCTTAGTTTTGATTTTGTTATCATTTTCTTAAGCTCTTGACACTTTTGTCCCCAACATTCTGCATCTTAATCATTTAACTTAATTTAATGTTTCAAACAAGTCCTTTATCATTTTTTCGTATCAAATTAATCATTTTTCATATTGAGATAGTTCTTTATGTTTGAAAACATCAACAATCATGGACAAAACTTCATTTTTCTTCTATGCTCTTGTTACCAAAAGTCTCACTTGACCATTAAAAAAGATACCTTAAATTTTCAAATCATCAAAACAACATCTAAATTACATCATAATGATTGTTAAAATATGCAATCCATGAAATGTATAATGTATAATGTAATGCTTAGGTAAATGTATAATGTAATGCACTTCACTCTATATGTATGTTGATAATCCTATAATTTAAATTTCTGGTGAATTGTATGGATATTTATTTATTTTCATGTCCTGACAGCAGGCAATATAGATATTAAATTAGGTATCTCAGGAAAAAAAAAAAAAAAAAGGAATTATAATATGAATCAGTGAATCAATGTATGTCATTCATGTATCAATTGCTTTAGGTCTTATATATTATTTAGTTCAGTAGTCTATATTGAATTGATACAACTGAATTCTGGGTTACTATACAACTCATATATTCACTAGGCATATCTCAAGTGATTAGACTAACACAAGTTACATCATGGTGATGCAATTGTTAAAGCTATTTGCAAAACATGTTGCTCATTAGGTACTGATATACACATTACTTAAATGTTCATATTGCTGTGATTTCTTTCTTTAATTCCAATCTTACTCCCGCTAGCATATTATTTTAGTGTTTATTTAGACGAGTGAGCTGAGCACCAAATTGAGGAAATTTCCTTCTACAATTTATATTTTGTGACAATATTTTTATTTTATTAAATGCTAGTTATTCATACTTTCGGTTTTATATGCATATGTATTTCAGATTTGGTGTTAAATGATGAGCAGTTGAAGGCGTACGCACTTGCAGAAATTGAAATGTTGTTGCAAAGTTTTGGGAAGACTTTGTCGAAATATCCTCCAATGCCAACAGCAGATCATTCATTAGTTCCCAGCGTGCAAAATAAATTGATACAAGATGAGATGAGCTATAACAGACCTGCATTGGCTGATGAACACAAAAGAATGATGTCAAGCATGACTACAGAACAGCGAAATGTTTATGATAGAGTAATGACAAGGGTTGGTGAGGGTCAGCCTGGTCTGTTCTTTCTTTACGGTTACGGTGGCACGGGGAAAACATTCATATGGAGGGCTATGTGCGCTGCACTGAGATCTCAAGGTGAAATAGTGTTGGCGGTTGCATCGAGTGGAATTGCTGCATTGCTGATACCAGGTGGAAGAACCGCGAATTCTAGGTTTTGTATTCCTTTCAGTACGTTGACGAGTGTTCAACATGTACCATTGAACCAGATTCACCATTGGCGATATTGATTGCTAAGGCAAAGCTCATAATCTGGGATGAGGCACCGATGATGCACAAACATTGTTTTGAGGCAGTTGATCGGTCTTTTAGAGATATTCTTAAAAAGGTCGATGGGCGAAATAAACACATTCCATTTGGTGGTAAAGTTGTGGTTTTTGGTGGTGACTTCAGACAGATATTACCAGTAATACCCAGAGGTATCAGACCAGAGGTTGTACATGCGACAATTAATTCTTCGCATCTTTGGAGATTTTGTGAGGTTCTCACTCTCACGAAAAATATGAGAATTCTACACGGTGCAGGTGAGTTAGAAATTGAAGAAAGAAAGCTATTTTCATATTGGGTATTGAGTATTGGTGATGGTACAGTTGGGGAAATCAATGATGTAGACATCACTGTCAGTATTCCATCTGACTTACTTATTATAACATCAGGTGATCCTCTTGCTTCAATTGTATCTAACACTTACCCAAATCTTTTAGAAGATATGAGCAATATAGATTACTTCCAAAACAGAGCTATATTAGCCCCTAAAAATTCCATTGTTGATCGGATAAACGAGTATGTGTTGGACTTGCTGCCAGGAGAAGAAAAAATATATTTGAGTTACGATAGCCCATTAGCAAATAAAACAGGTACCGATACAGTGGACGATGTTCATACGCCTGAATTTCTCAACACAATAGTTGCATCTGGACTACCAAATCACAGGTTGCGCTTAAAAGTAGGAGTTTCAGTGATATTGTTAAGAAATATAGATCAGAGTTTGGGATTGTGCAACAGAACTAGGTTGGTCATTACAAAGATGGGTAAGTTTGTGCTTGAAGCACAAGTGATATCCGGCTCTAACATAGGTGATAAAGTTTTTATTCCAAGATTATCTTTGATACCGTCTGATTATAGAATTCCTTTCAAGTTCCAACGAAAGCAATTTCCACTTACGGTTTCTTTTGCAATGACTATAAACAAAAGCCAAGGTCAATCTTTGAAACATGTTGACGTATATTTGCCATCGCCTATCTTCTCTCACGGTCAATTGTACGTGTCTTTGTCAAGGGTTACTTCAAGAGAAGGTTTGAAGATATTAATATTTGATGATGATGGTGAAGACACTTATTAACGTCTAATGTAGTTTATCACGGTTTTTCGCAATGTATCCTAAATTGTGTACTTGGAATGATTAACCGGAATTAAACTTCTTCATTGTTAATTATTTATGACTGACAATTTCCCTAGGGTGTGTGCTTTCTATTATTTAAAAAAATTAAAGTTCTACGATTCCTATGATTCATAGCTTAGAATGTATCATAAATTTTATACTCTCTATGTTTTACGGCTTATTGTTAAATTTATTATGACTCTACATGAAAATAAGACCCGTGCGTCAGCACGGGTCATGGTTCTAGTATTATATAACAGGATCGGGGTTCGAACATCGAACACCTCATTTCTCCACATTTAAAATGTGTGAGCTTCAGCTACTTGAAAAAAAATACTTTGTATTTGTATAAAATCACAAAAATTATGGTCTCTCGACTCTCCATAAATAATAAAATTTAGAACCAGTCCATGAAGTTTCGTATGACATTGAATAAGCATTAAATCATGGACAATTATTGAAGTGTGTTGTTGTTTTTGCTTTGCTTTTTGTATCTAGTGAATGTCATGGACCTAACAAGTACTTGCCTAATCGTTTTTTGTCCCTTCCCTTGTTCCATAATATACCGATGCTTTTCCTATATTCATTAATTAATTGCTATTACCAAACACATTAACTTTAAGTAATCCAAAAACTATTGATAATATAGTTTTTTTCCGCAAGAAAAACTATAGATATATAGTTTTTTTTTTTTTTGAGGGAAAGATATATAGTTAATATGTCCATTATGTGTGAGAATATTTATAAATATGGAGGTCCAAAAATTTCCAACAAATGAACTCAAACTCTTCCAACGAACACCTTATTTTTCTTGGTCCAATATTATTTTCCTTCGTTTTTTGGAACTTCCTTCTATATGAAATTTCTTAATTTCCAACAATTTTACACACCAGCTCATTTCTCTAACGTGCTTTGCGTAATTATTGTGGATTTCTTTTTTTGTCAAATAGACTCACCTAATGATTAGAAATTCACCTATTGAAGGTGAACAAATAGAGTGTCTGTAGTTTGAACTCTGATCTTTACATGTTATAATGCATTGTCCTTACGTATTTAACTAAACTCATGATGACTAATGATTGCGTATTCTAGTTCTTTTAATTCGATAATATCCCAATAAAGCATGAGATTCTCCAAAAGACGAGAGGTATTACTCTAAGATCTTATGTTGAAAAATGAAGCCATAATTTGAAAGATGGCGATAAACATGATGATAGTTGTCAAGAATAAATTTCAAAGTTTGCGTGGACACGCTATGTTTTACTTGGATGGCACTTCAATGCCTTTACCTTTCGTGTTTTTGGTGCCTTTAGTTCATTTTTTATGAGAGAGAATGTTGGATGAATGATTAAAATAAAATATTTAGATGAGAGAGAATGAATGATTAAGAGAGAGATAGAAACAAAAATTAACAAAGGCTCTCAAAGGCATAGAAGGCAAAGGCACCGAAGTGCTACCCATTTTACTTCTGATTCACCTCCATCAATTTATGCAAACTTAATGCAATAGAGATAATCGTGAATCTCATTCAAATAATTTTATCGAGTCAGGGCAAAATTGAAATGTTCATGTTATCAACAATCAAATTGAGAACATCTTACAAAACCATAGATTAATAATATTGTGGTTTACTCGGGTAGCTTTTCGTTAAAAAAACCTGATTGTAGTCAAACTAATTAAAACTATCTATAAAAAAAGTTATACAAAAACTAAGCATTTGAATAGTTACGTTTATACAATAATGACTGTAAGAGATGTAGAGGGTACTGCTTGGTGATGCGATGATGGATCTTCCATCCGCATCATCTTTCCTTCTTGTTTTGTGTCCTTTGACCAGTTTTAGGTTTCGAAACTCACGGCAGTCGCCGCGTCGGTGAGTTTGGTTCCTCGGTTTTTGCTCGTCTCCCTTCGGCAAATAACACACTCTTGGTTTAATCCTCCTTCGTCGCGTTTGGGTCGCTGCCATTTGGAAGGAACTAAGAGGTTGGTGTTGGTTTTGATTTGGCTTTGGAAACCCGAATCTGGGTTGTTTTGGCTCGGGTCTTGTGTTTTGATTCCGTATCGTTGCTCGTTTGTCCGAATCTGTTGGTTTGGTGGTTCAAGCTGGTTATGTTTGGATTCCGTTCGTGTATGTCGGAAGGTTTCGTGCAAGTTCCATCGTTGGGGTCCTCGTATCTCCGATTTTTTGTTGGCTGGTCTCTGTTGGCGATTGTTTGTTTTGTGATGTCTCCGGCTGTTTGTTCTGTGATTTTGTTTTCCTGTTCAGAGATTGGGGAGCTTAGATTCTGGCATAGGGGTGGTTCGGTTTCATTAACCCGAAAGGGTCTGTTTCGGTTACAATAACCCGAAAGGGTCTGGTCCTGTTAACCCGAAAGGGTCTGGTTACTGACGTATTGGACTCATCCCTCGATCTGAGTTCTTACGTGTGTATGCTCGAAAGAGCTTGTATGCTTGCTGGTGTATTCAGGGAGCGGTTGGCACTTGGATTTTGTTACCGTGTTGGCGGTCAATCCATTCGCTATTTTTATACCTTAACTGTTCTTTTGCAATGTTTACTTTTCATATTTTTTGTAACTTGGTTTCACGCTCCTATGTGGGTTCGCTGGGTTGCACCCGTGATAAGTGAATTTGTGTTGGGATAGATTAGGGTTGGTCCACCTGGTTTGTTTTGTCATGATGTATTCCCTTTTGGGTTTTACCTAGGTCAGGTCGAATGTCCCCCCAGTCTCTGTATCTCTTTTTTTTTAATGTACTTTGTCTTTTGCCTAAAAAAAAAAAGTTTATACAATAATGATTATAATTGAGGTGTGTTATTTGAACAACTATTTGTATGACAATTTATGAGACAACAATAAATTTACAAATAAAAGTAAATATGGACATGAAAACCAAATCAATAAAAAAAGAAAGTAGAAACATATAAGCAATGTTCCACGAATCGAGTGTTAACTCGCCGAGTTTACCGAGTTTACGTTTTTAAGTACCAAAATCGTGTCAACTCGAAGGTAAACTTGATTTCTGGTAAAATCGGAATGTTTGACGAGTTTGACTCGAGTTAACTCGGTCAAACTCGGTAAACTCAGGTAAAATCGGGTAAACTCGAGTAAAATCAGGATGTAAGTCTAATTTTTTTTGATAGTTTTATTAACAACTTTAGGAACTTGTGAAACTTGCCTTTTTGGATGGTTAAGACTTAAGAAACTTATGATTTTGCAAGTTTATTTTGTATTTTGATGTTTAGTTGAACATAATGCTATATTATGGTAGTTGAAAACCTTTATAATTTAGTCATATTTTGCACTATAGGACTATTTATAATATTATATTAGTTTACATATGTCATGTAAATAATAAATTTTATTTAATTTTAATTTTAGTTAAACTCGTACGAGTTTTCGAGTCGAGTTTACCTAGGCAAAACGAGTTGAGGTAAACTCTCAAATTGTAAAACCTTGTAATATGAGAGGAAAAGTTATAAAAAAATGTTATAAAATATGGTTGTACGAATAATTTCTCTTATAATTAAAGTGAATTTATTTCGATAAAAAAAAGACTATTTAGTCGGTATTTGTATGATATCATCGTAATATATTAAAAAGGATTAAAATATAGATAGATAATCATTAGAACTTGCTGTTGTTTTTTCTAGGATTTTTCGTAGCAAGTATTGGGGAGCCATTCGCTGAATAAAAACACATATTATAACACATATTTTTCAACACATTTTTTTGATTGATTAAAATTTACATGGGTTCCACCAAATTATGTGGGGCTCATATAAATTTGGTGAAACCGGATTAGGATCCTCTCCATTGAAAATTCTCTCAAGTTTTCTCATGTGGAATCTCAACCATCAATCATGAGAGAAAAAGTGAGAATTAAATTATAATGAAAAGTGGTTGTTGTATTTTAATGATAGAGATTGAAAATGGAGAAAACTTGAGAAAATTTTCAATGGAGAGGATCTAAATCCGGTGAAACCCATGTGAATTTTCAATGCTGAGAATTGTGTTATAAAAAAAGTATTGTAGTGCCATCATGTGAGTCACAATGTGATGGACACAACGACTTCCTGCCTAGTTTTATATTTCATAATATCATTCAACACCTCGATTCTTCTCGGATTTTTCGTAGCAAGTATTGTTGATTTTTCAATAGGTAATTACATTGTTGTCCCTTTCCTCGGTCCTTATTATTTATTGATACTACTTTCCCTGCAATCCCAAACACAGCCACTCTAAAACTCTGCAAAATTTTCAATCTTCCGATCTGCTACTAATTGCCTAGTGTCTTTTTTTTTTTTGAAGGATGGCTGAACAAATTTCATATGGTATTGCTACAAGTCTCATTAACAGGTGCAACACTTTATTTTCAATACTTTATCTTCTTTTTTTTTCAAATTAAATTAGTTAAACCAACGAATATATATCTTACAAGCTTGTTTTGTTGAATATTTTCTCTTCATAGGTTGGCTTCTGCGGCCTTTCGTGAATTTGGACGGGTTTATGGTGTGATGGATGAATTGGAAAGGCTTAAGAACACAGTTGAATCCATCAAAGCTGTGCTCCTTGATGCTGAAGACAAACAAGAGAAAAGCCATGCTGTACAACACTGGGTAAGAAGGCTCAACGACGTGCTTCTTCCTGCTGATGATTTGATAGATGAATTTCTTGTTGAAGATATGATACACAAAAGGGATAAAGCTCATAAAAACAGAGTAACGAAGGTACTTCATTCCTCATCTCCAAACAGACTTGCTTTTCGACTTAAAATGGCCCATAAGATTGAAAAAATACGAACTAGTTTTAATGATGTGGTGAATGATATAATTGTATTGAAACTAAACTCAAATGATGTGGGGGCTCAGAAAACTAACAATGTAAGTAGGGAAACTGGTTCTTATGTGTTAGAATCAGATATCATTGGGAGAAAAGATGATAAAATGAAGATTATAAGCTTGTTAAGGCAATTACATGAAAATCAGAATGTCTCCTTTGTTGCTATTGTTGGTATTGGTGGTTTGGGAAAGACGGCTCTTGCTCAATTGGTATACAACGATGAAGAAGTGCAAAATTTGTTTGAAAAAAGAATGTGGGTATGTGTCTCTGATAACTTTGATGTCAAAACTATTCTAAAGAACATGTTGCAGTCACTACACATCAAGAATGAAGTTATTGACAATTTATCATTTGATAACTTGCAAAATATGCTTCGCGACAATTTAACTGGTAAGAGATACTTGTTACTTCTGGATGACGTTTGGAACAAGAGTTTAGAAAAGTGGGATCGATTGGTGACTTATTTGATGTGTGGTGCTGAAGGCAGTAAGGTTGTAGTGACAACTCGTGATAAAAACGTGGCACATACAATGGGTGTATGTGACCCCTATACTTTGAAAGGTTTGACTTCAGAAGAATCATGGGTTTTGTTCAAGAAGATTTCATTTGTGGATGATGCTCTAGGAGTGAGCCAACCTCTTGAATCAATTGGCAAGAAGATAGCAGAAAAATGCAAAGGAGTTCCATTAGCAATTAAATCACTGGGAGGCATATTACGAAATGAAAGTAAAGAAAGTGAATGGATGAATGTTTTACAAGGTGAATTTTGGAAATTGTGTGAGGATGAAAATAGCATCATGCCGGTCCTAAAATTGAGTTTCCAAAACTTGTCGCCTCAACAAAGGCAATGTTTTGCTTATTGCTCTTTATTTCCCCAGGATTGGAAATTCGAGAAGGATGAGTTAATTCAAATGTGGATGGCACAAGGTTATCTTGGTTGTTCAATTGAAGAGCAATGCATGGAAGATGTTGGTAATCAATTCATAAATATTTTCTTGACGAATTCATTCTTCCAAGATGCAAAATTGAATGACGATGGTGATGTAACTGGTTTTAAAATGCATGATTTATTGCACGATCTTGCAACACAAGTAGCTGGCAATGATTGTTGTTACTTGAATAGTAAGGAAAAAAGATGTCTAGGAAGACCTGTGCATGTATCGGTGGAATGTGATGCCTTTTGTAAGTTGGAATTGTTGGATTCAAGTAGACTGAGGACTTTGATTGTGTTTGGCTCCAATACGAATAAAGTGGAACTATCGGTTATTTCAAAGTTCAAATACTTGCGCATCTTGAGCCTGGTTGGTCCGCATAGCAAGCTACCCGATTCCATTGAAAAATTGAAGCATTTAAGGCATCTTAACTTACTGTCGTGTCATGGACTAAAAAGTCTTCCCAAATCTATCGGCAATCTTGTTTGTTTACAAACACTAAAGTTGTTATTGAATAAAAACATTGTACTTTCTACAGAAGTTGTTTCAAAATTAATCAATTTGAGACATCTTGAGATTATTAATTGGACCTTTAAAGACGAGACACCGTCTAGATCTAGAAAATTGAGCATACACCAACAAAAGGGTCTGATTTTGTCCAAATGGCTTTCTCCACTCACAAATATAATTGAAATATGTCTTAATTCTTGTGGAGGTTTACAATATCTCCCACCATTGGAACGTCTGTCATTCCTCAAGTCACTTCAGTTACATAACCTTCAAGAATTGGAGTTTATATATTACGAAGAGTCCATTCCTCCTGAATCATTCTTCCCATCTTTGGAGAGCCTAACATTTTGGGATTGTAAGAAGCTCAAGGGATGGAGGAGGATGGGAGACGATTTGAATGATATTAACTCTTCACGTCATCTCTTGTTGCCTCACTTTCCTTGTCTTTCTGAATTGACAACTAGTGGGTGTTACATGTTGACTTTCATGCCTACTTTTCCAAACATTAAGAAGAGATTAGAATTGATACATTGCAGTACAAAGATATTGGAAACAACACTAAGTATAGCAGAGTCACAATATTTGATTGGTTTCTCTCCTCTTTCCATGCTCAAATCCTTGAAAATTACTAAAACTGTTATGGGTATGAAAAAAGTCCCAAAGGATTGGTTTAAAAATCTTACTTCTCTCGAGAATCTTGACTTTGACCAACTTTCAAATAAACAATTGCAAGTAACTGAAACATGGTTTAAAGATGACCTCAATTGTCTTCCTTCCCTCCGGAAAATTGGTTTTTTTAATTGTTATCACATAAAGGCATTACCAGATTGGATATGCAACATCTCTTCACTTCAACATCTTATGGTGCGTCGCTGCGATGATTTGGTAGATCTGCCTGAAGGAATGTCACGTCTTCAAAAATTGCATACCTTAGAAATCATTAAATGTTCAATCTTAGCTGAAGAATGCCAGACAGAAACAAGTGCAACTTGGTCTAAAATTGCTCACATCCCAAGCATAATCTTTAAAAGTGATTCTTGGCATTAGAAAGGTACCGACTATTATTTTTGGTCTATTGTTTAGTTTTTTTTTTTTTAAAGTAAAATGGATTCCATTATTTTTTATTGAAACACTTTTAAATTTTTTGTTAGTTTATTAATTTATATTATGATTTTTTTTTCTTCGCTCATTGTTTGAATGAATATGGGTGGGAGAAAATAAAATTGGCCAAAGAAAATGAAAGAATCATATTCATGCATCGCAACTAAATACTGATATCAAATACTTTTTAATATTTCTGAATTTCCATAGTTTTGTACACCACTTATTTAGGAACTTTGGTTGTTCATTCTTTGATAAAATTTTAAAAAGTGACTATAAATATTGATATACTTGAAAAGTGCAATATTGTTACTTGTATGCCATTTTTTTCTTTTTATACTCTTAAAAATGATCTATTGCAAAATTTAGTCACTATCATACTCATTTAACGTGTGCTTGTGTGAAGCTAGCATGCTCAATGAAAGAAGTGGAAGACTGAAGTAGATGCGTGAAGATGGCTGCTCTAGATATTGAAGTTTTTGATTTTCTGAATGATTATTAGATAATTTCCTTTTCTTGTTATTTTATTTTGTATTTGCTCAAGCTAATTGATCGAGGGCTCTCTTTGTTAAGAGTTCTCTTGTTATTGTTGTTTTGTTTTTTGGTTACAATTTTTGTTGTTGTTTTCATTGTTCTGTATTCTTTTTTCTGAACATGTTTTTAATGAGACAGATCATGAGTGCTTGTTTGGTTATTTTGACTTGTATTTTGGTACAATCCACCCAAGTACTTTTGTATCTTAATTTTCTTTTCATTTAATAATATATTTATAGGGTACTGCATATTATATGCGATAGAAAAAAATGTTAACTTAAGATGTCTTTGTTTGTCATATGATGCTATTACACTATCTTGTTTTAAATAAAATAAAATAAGAGTCTGATTGATATGCTCTAGAAATTTTCCATGTGTATTCTTGTGTTGAGTTCTAACTGGGGTCTATCATCAACTTTTTCTTTCTTTTCATCATATTGCTAGATCATACTAGTTTAAACATAGGTTTAAATCGTGTGTTTAGTCCATGCACTTTCATTCAATTTTGACTTTGGTCTCTGCACTTTTTATTGTTTGGCATTGGTCCCTGCACTTTATAAAACTTTTGGCATTAGTCCTTCTGTTAAGTATTTGTTAAAAAAAAAAACCAAAACTAAAGGTGTGCCACGTGGACCAATCATGGCACGCCACGTGGCACACTAAAAGACAAAAAAAACCCGACTATTTAACTTAAAAATATCATTAGTCCCACCACTTTCAACATTTTTTGATATTAGTCCATGCACTTTGGTATTGGTCCCTGATTTTTTATTTTAAAAAAACATTCAATGAAATTATTATGTTTTATTATTGTTTTGTTCATTATTTTTATTGGAATAATCATAAAAACAATAAAATCAAAAAATTCTTTTTAATTTAAAAAAATTGATTAAAGCTTAATAAAAGATCAACAAAAAAAATTTTGATTTTAAAAAATCTTTTTAAAGAGCAAAATATCTTAATTATACCTTTTATTTGACAATAAATATCTTAGCTTGTTTTTTTAAAAGGGAATAAATATCTTACTTATCTCTACTACTTTTTATATAATAAATGAACTTTTTTTAGAGTAAAAAGTGTAATAATTCCAATGTGGATCATTCTAATGATTTTTTTTTATACCAAAAATGATCAAGTTTTATCGCTGGCTAGCTAAATCAAATTATATTATAATCTTCAATCATAAATTATACGATGGTTGTCAATGTCTTATGCACCTCTCTCATTTGTTTATGTTGGTTCATGTCATAGAAATTCTTTTTTTTATGTATAATATATTATTGGAGTACAAATTGTGTTAACAACATTTATATTTATTAATCTCTCAAAAAAACATTTATATTTATTAAACTTACTTATTACAAGTAAAATCGTGACCGGTAAGCAAAATACAATGTTATACAATTGTTATTTTTCAAGTTAAGTTTTATTAAACTTTCTTTTTTTTTAAAAGATTTTTTTGATTTTATTTTTTTATGATTATTCTCAATAAAAATAATGAACAAAATGATATTTTTAAGTTAAAAAGTTGAATTTTTTTGTCTTTTAGTGTGCCACGTGGCGTGTCATGATTGGTCCATGTGGCACACCGTTAGTTTTGGTTTTTTTTTATAACAAATACTTAACAAAAGAACTAATGCCAAAAGTTTTATAAAGTGCAGGGACCAATGTCAAACAAAAAAAAGTGCAGGAATCAAAGCCAAAATTGAGTAAAAGTGCAGGACTAAACACACATTTAAACTTTAAACATGAGTTTAAATTCGTTTGTGTCTTATATTTTTTCATATATTCATTCATCTAAATCTACATTATACTTGAGATTGAACCGGGTCGAAAAAGTTTTCAATAGAGGTCCATAATTAAGAGGCTTAAGAGTTTGAAGCTTATTTGACAATTCTAGTTCTAATTGGTGGATAGTTGGAATCTATATGAACAAGAATTTCGTATTTTGAATCCAACTTTAATTATTAAGTACATGAGTTTTGGCTTGAGCACTACTATAATTCTCAAAGAAGCAATTAGTTCCTACACATGCTTGAGCATAATTGTCCAAGTGATACAATGACAAGATCATATATCTTCTCCCAAAGTGATACAATGATCATAACTTTTATCAACCAAGGCATAAACTATAATATCATGATGGTAGTTGAAGCCACTCTCCTTATCTTTTATCCATTTTCAAGACAAAATTTTAAATTCTTCTATTCAAATATTCCGCCTTTGTTCTTGTTGTGAAGGTGACTCAAAATTGAAGAAATTGATGTTTCTGGAAAATGCCAATTCGAAGCTCGAATGGTGTTGTCCGGGGCCCGAATTTGCACTTTTTTCAGCTTGGTAATGCGTGAAAAATTGGCGCCCGAATGGAGTAATTCGGGACCCGAATAGTCGTATCAGTATTTTTCAGAAACGTATTTTTGGGCCAGATTTGTTCCAATTTTATGAGGGTTACTTTTATTATAAATATAGACATTGTATCAGTGTAAACCTTGATGTAGAGGGGCTGAAACAAAGGTTTAGAAAGGCAACAACAAAACTAGGGTTTGAGGGTTGATTCACCTTGGGAAACACTATTAGGATTGAGTCTCTTGGTTACGGGAAGAGATTTGGACTTTGGGTAGAATTAGATGGGAGACTTATTCTTGTAACTCATTGATATCTATTTTGTAAAGTTACTCATCATTATAGTGAAACAGAGGGCTGATCTCTCCCCTAGACTAGGTCAATTTGGAGCGAACTAGGTTAGCAAATTCTTTTGTTTTCTCTCTTTCTTTCTCTCGTTGTTTTCTACTTTTGGTTTGTGATTATAACTTCCATACACTTTGTTTTGGTTGCTTGATTATCATTTGCTCCACACATCAAATATATTATTGGTGTGATTTTTCATCGAATTCCCAACGATTCTTAAAAATCAACTAGTTACGTCCTTTCCACAACAACCAAATATACATGAATCAAATAACAAAGAATCTTTCGATTCGGACCTTGCCTTCACCAATCAGTTCAACAAACTGTGGAAAATGCAACACGGGATAATTCTGTAACGCTGGGGATATATTCAGCCACAATAATATCTTATACAAATTAGGACACTAACTTGACATTCAAAAAACAAATGTGCCGCATTTTCATCCACTCCACATCCATTTGACCACTTAGTCCGATCTTCGTTTAAGACACCTCGTTTAAGTAAATTATCCTTTGTTTGTATCTTATTTTGAAAATGATATCCATACCATCACTAGCACTTTCAACGAAACCACTCCGTTCCACGCAACATAATTCCTATGATCTTGATTCACCAATCCCTCCATAATTAATACATATTAGACCATTGACCTGTGCTGACGCCCGGGTCATATAAGAGAACAAATACAACGGAAATAAGAAAGTAAAAACTTTACTTGAATCGAAAAAATAGTATGATTCAGTTCATAAAATTAAATGCCGCAAACGTTTTTAATGTACAATATTAAACAATTTCCATGACATCAACCCTGTTACGGTAACATGACATATAAATTTGATGGCATAATTTATTGACGAAAAGAAAATCCAACGTCTGTCGAAA
>Ga0315914_1001169_pt1 | contig 38133 bp, 13 predicted proteins | sample MpolenodulesMG_FD_203920 | JGI IMG/M metagenome (GOLD analysis project Ga0315914, IMG submission 203920) | Medicago polymorpha root nodule microbial communities from Los Angeles, California, United States - elongated nodules | ecosystem: Host-associated > Plants > Roots > Nodule | place: USA...
TCCAGAATTTTTTCACTGGAGGTATAACCTTTTACATAATTTTATGACAAAAAACTCAGAATAACCAAGTTTCTGATCTCTACACGTTTTCATATTCTAAAAATGTTTTATGATTTCTTCATGGTCAATAATACTATAAAAATCATCTCTATATGTATCAATGTATGTAACTAAACATTAATTAAATCATTTATCTCCCATATGATTGTGCAACCACCACTGCTTAAAGAAACAAATAGACTGATTTCAGATACACACTTACACTGTCCAATTGTTGTCTTCGACTTCTTTGAAGAATAACCCAAGCTCATGCACTTTCGTAATGAGTTAGGATCCATTCCCCCACCATCATCTGCATAGGAAACATGTGCTCAATTAAATTTATTGCCAACAACTATCATATCAGGCCAACATAAATTAGTAAATTACTACAATAGTAGATATTATGCATGTTTGGATAGCATACCTAGAAAACATAGCACTGGTGAATTATCCTTCATGTTCTCAAGCTTGTCAACCTTAACAAAAGTTGCACCATTTTGAATCTAATAGTACAAAGGAAAATTCAGTACTACTCCTGCTCTATGAAAACAGTAATTTTTTAGTAGCATTTTAAAAAGTTCTGACATATTGGCAGGCCTTGATCAGAGGCAAGAGTTGCAAGTTATTTTACAGTTTTAAGCAAAGCAAATAGTCTCCGACATTGTTAATTCAAACTAAATATATACGTTTATGTGCCATTCAAAATTCAAAACTACAAAAATATACTTAACATTCCATTTAAATTTGTTTTTCTAAAAGTAGAAGTGAGTATCAATTGCTCTAAGAACACAACTTAGGATGCAGCAGCATGTCTGACATACTATGACCCAAAGGGAGGTAGAATAGAAAGTTGCCCACAGGATTACAGATCATTTGAAGTCTCCAACTCCAAGTATGTCTCCCAGCAAGAATCCTACTCAGCTAGCTCCTGGATGCAAGGTAGTCAATAGTGCGCTATAGTGGAGCGGTCGTGGGCTGTGCCAGGAATGGCTATAGCAGAGCAGTTTGCGATAGCTGGCGCCCCAAGTGCTACAGCGGCGTAGCGGGCTCTGATCCGCTATTTTGTTGTAAACGCGAAAACCCCAAATTCATCCTAAATTTTAAACCGTTTCGAGGGCAATTTGGGGAATTCGGATTAACCCTAACAAAATTTCATCTCAAAAACTCTTTCTCTCTACTCTTCATCCATCGCCGCCATCCATCAAACTACCACCACCGCCGATTATAACCCTAACCCTTTCACCTTCCTCTGTTTTCTCATATCTGTTAAGTTTCATGGCTTTGTTTTGTTCCATCTCTCATTCTTTCTATGTCCTATCATCTCTCATATGTTTTCTTTTTCATTTTTTGTTCTGAATCTATGCTATTTTTCTTTCTATGTTTTCTCTTCCTTTGTTCTATTTTTCTCTCTATGTTCTGAATCTCTTCTTCTATTATGTTTGTCTTTCTGTGTTTTTCTTCTTCTTTCTATGTTTTCTTTTTCTTTCTGCTTTGTTCTGACTTTGTTCTTTAATCATTGGAAGGACTTGAATAATAAGAATTGTGTTTTGATTTATGAATGCATCATGAGGTTTTAGTCATTTGTTTAATTTTATTTCAAACATACGTTTGCTTATACTTTAAAGTATTATTCACGTAATTTCTCCAAAAAAATGATCAAATAGTGGTCATCCCTTACACGCTATCCCGGCATCCCACTTTTGGGGTTGGCTGCTCCATGCCGCTATCCGGGATTGACTACTTAACCTGGATGCCATGGACCACCTAGGGTGGAATGATCACCAATCATGACTACTAGTCAAAGGGAATTCAAAACCAATGAATATGGGAATGGGAATTTTTAACCAATCCTTCAACCTCAACCGTGTACTAATGCCAGTTTTAAATGTCATAATCATAACATAACACTAAGAGCACTTATGTAAGCAACAAACATTCAACAATATTTTTCATGTTGATTAACGGGTACTGTCTCGCTACTTAGAAAAAAAAATTATTGACTTGAATCATACCTCATCAACAGCATTATCCACTAGCTCAGCAATAGCTGCCAATAATGAGAGGCATGTATTAATAAAAGACTAAAGTAAAACATCAAATACCAAAACTCTGTCAATAGTTGTCACAATAACATTAAAAAAAACAAGTCTTCATCTAACATTGATAAGAGAGCAATAAGATAGTATAAACCCTCTTCTATTGGCTATCCAAAATCACCTAAGAAGCATGTTGAGATCCCACCAAATTAGTACTTAGGTTTTAGCAGTCCTCATTCCCTGAGCTAGCTTTACGGGTTGAGTTAGACCTAGACTAAATTCTAAAATAGTATCCTATATCTATTATTCGGCCATCCATATGTGTCCATGCTCTAGATATCCAATACTAGCCCCTCATTATCAATATAGAAAATACCCCCAAAATCACAGTAATGGACTTGGACAGCAACTTCAAAGTTTAATCAATATGATATGAAGTCTTTTGACTTCTTCGGTGCAGACACAAGAGGGGTGTCAAATGATTGCCATTGCCTGATGGACATTTCAAAAAGCCTGAGAAAGTGAGAACATACGTTGTGTCTTGTGTCAAGCTCTGACATTGCCAAGCAACCAAAATTTTGAGTGGAACTATCAGAAGGAAGGTCCAGGTTTCTATTACACTTGGTTAGTTGGTTGATAATGTTTGTCGCTATTTGATTATCTGTATAAATTCATTTAGTATCCATTGAATGTGACACCATCATCTAAACACTTTCTCTAGCTTTTGCTCTCCCCCTTTTTTCATTCTAATACCTAACATAGTATCAGAGTCTTGCTCTGCATGGGCGACCAACATTTGCCGAAGATTGTCATATCAGCTCGACGATCCACCACTTCTCCCATGCGGGTTGTGCCATCAACGGCCTCCACTTCGGCTACATGACCCATGTGAGCCCCTCCAACGTTAACCTCTTCCATAACTATGAGGAGAGGAATAGACAAACATGCCAACATATTTATTGTAGCTCTTTTGGCAGGGGCAATGACATGAACCTACCAACCAATTGTAATTCAGGGTCTTCATTTCTCAACCAGCTACCCCTCACCATGAATGCGATAATGCCCAATCAGCCATTCCAAATAGTCCAATCACCAACCAATCCTCCACATGGTGGGCGACATCCACTGTCACATTGTCTTCCCCCTCTTCGCCGTCTCATGCTCTTTCATCATTAGTTGGAACTTGGAAACCTTGCTCATTTGACGGTTTGACCTTTGTCGTTGGTAACACCATCTCTATCTCTCTTTATATTATATGGCCAACATGAATTTTTTTTGAAAAAATCTAATGACTATCTTCTTACCAAACAAATAATTGCATGCCAAACAATGCCCAAAAGAAAAGAAAATAAGAAGAAATTCACATTGCATTTGGATTTAAGTTATAAAAATTTGGAAATTGGTTTGATTTATGAACATATTTCGAACTCTATGAGTTGAATTGGTTTTACAGATCAAAGGGATTCCAAAATAAAAAACCCAATAAAAAAAAAAAAATTCCTATATCCTATTTCAAAACATTTAGAGCAAATAATTTTACTTACTAAGTGCATGTCTGGTATCACGGTGAGTTTGTCGAAATCCTGGTAGCTCACCGTGATCCCATGCACTAAGTTGCCAATCAAATTAATTCCCATATTTTGAAGTTGAATTGGTTTTACAAATCAAAGGGATTCCAAAATGAAATAAACTCCAATTTCAAAACTTTTGAAACAAACAAATTCACTTACAAACTTACTTAATCAAAATAATTCCGAAACAAACAAACATTTACGATGAGAAATAGAAATGAGGTAAAAAAAACACACCTCCGAAAGCCCATTTATGAGAAGTAGCATTAGAATGAAGAAACTTAGGATGAACACGTGCATGATCCAAATGACCTAAAAAAAGTAAAATCAATAAGATAACAAATAAGAATGTAAGATACAATAATTAAAATGGAAGAGTGAAAAAAGGTTGTAATGCGAATACCTTGAGAAGGAGAAGGTTTCGAAGAAGGACCAGCAACGTAATCACCGGCTTTCCAGAAACTTTGGCTCTGAGAAACCACCGGAGGTGAAATTAACTCCGGAGGGTTTTGTTGAATGTCGCTCATTGTGGCGGAGGTGCCGTCTTCGTCGTCGCTGTCGAGGTCGACGACGGGGATGGCGGTGGTGTTTTTCTCTGTTTTGGGAATTATGGACATGAAGGAAGAACGAACAAACAAGGTGCTACACTGAGAGTGGAATGATCAACAACTATGTACTTTCGCTTGGTTTACTTGCACGAAGAACGAGTGAGCTATTCTACTTTTTTTTTTGCTCAAAATAAATAAATTCTATTATTCCGAATCGTAGGTTTTAAATTGGTCTGTTATGTTTAAAAATTTCAAGTTGGTCCCTTTGTTTTAAAAGTTTTAAATTGGTTCAAAACGTTACTTACATTTAAATAAGTTAGTCTCTTTCGGTTTAAAGATTTGGGTTAATAATATAGGTGATTGAATTTAACTTATTTAGAAAATCAATTTTAAAACAGTTTTTTAATTTTTTTTATTAAACTCAATATCATGTCGCAAAAGAGATTAACTTATTCCAATGTGAATATTATTTTCAACGAACTTGAAACTTTTAAAATGTAAGGGACCGACTTAAAACTTTTAAAACATAAAGGACCAACTTGAGACCTAAAATAAACATAAAGGATCAAACATGCACCTAATAATTAGTATACTAGATTTTTTATTTTTTTTTAGGGTGAATAAATTGAGCCCATTTAAGTTTTACGTTTCACATAGGTCCTTTAACTTTGGCTTAACGGAGGTTGATAGAAAGGACCTATCTGAAACAAACTCGAAACTTAAAGGACCTATCTGAAACCTTATAAACTTAAAGGACCGATCCGAAACAAATTCGAAACTTAAAGGATCTATCTGAAACCTTAGAAACTTAAAGGATCTATCTGAAACAAACTTGAAACTTAAAGAACCCGAGGAAGTATTTGGAATTTTTTTTATTAGAACTTGAACAAGAGTAGCTATATGTCACATCATTGATCATAAATTGTGTGAATGAGGATAATGAACAATTATTTTCCACTTTGACAAGACTGTAACCAATAGATTTATTTTTCACAATAAATCAACAACATTTTTACTGAAGAATATATATCTCCTTACATTAAGCTTTCTTTGTAATTTGTTTGTGCAAGTTTCTTTCAATTGGAGATTTGGACCAATTTGATGGTGAATAAAAAAACATAATTTGCCATAACAGCTTACTTTATGCACAAAAAAAATAAGAATTAAACTTCACTCACATTCTCATGTTTTGCACATAGTAGACAGAACAATGAACTTTCTATTCTATGACAATAAACCTCATCAAACAGTGGTTACATTAGGATCCACTCCTAACTTGAACCTGTTTTGCACCATACCTCAACTCACACAAAAACAAAAATCACTCAAGCCAATTCCATTTCCTCTTTCCCACCAGTGCCCATATCCGGTTAAAAGGCCGGGGACTGGTCATCTAAATTCACACACAAGGGTCCAAATTTCATTCAGACCCTTGTTTTCAGATTCACCTAGCTACCTATCAATAATTTACACAACCCCTTCGCACTAGAACTTTACCTATAATAACTGCATTTATTATGCATTCCTATTTCTTGCGGTTTAAGTAACTGCACTCTACACGTAAAACAACATTTCCTTAACTAGTTAAATGATTAACCCCTCCAATTTGTAGTAGCAGGAGAGCAAATAGCTTCAACTGATAACCGCTTCATCACCCTCGGACAAGGATCTTTCCCAAAATTGCTGTTTGATACAGTAACTATGCATCTTGGCTTCCCTACACATCTCTGTGAAAAAAGATGCAAAAAAGAAAACTAGTTAACTATAAGTCAACGTAGTGGATTGTGAAATCATTTCAAGAGTATGTGGTAAATCACCTTCTCTAAAGTGGCATAGGATGTAGGGGAATGACAAGCTCCTTGCTCGTAATTACCGCAAGTCCCGAGAGGAGTTCCGAAGCTTGCAAATTTAATTGAAGTGATGGTCTGGCCAGGGCTACATTGCAAGTGAACCTTTGGTGCACGGAATTCTTCGGACTTACCGTAGCTATCAATGTGCCAATTCTTAATATTTGTGTGGTACTCTGACACATCAGCGCAGACACTGCCCACTGATCTCTTTACAAGTGAAATCTTTGAAGGATCTCCACCAAGTTCCTCAAAAATAACCAATAGGTTTTGAGTTGGCTTCAACCATGATCGAGGGACATGGTACCTGAAACATGTTATACGAAATGTGATACAATGTATTATGCTGGATCCAGATTTCTTAATGAAATCCATGCAAGTCGAGACGTACAACTCGGACTTCAAGTTTGATAATTTTCAAACATAAAATCATAATCGTTTGATCAGACAGTAAAATCAGAGAATATGAAGCTTATTTTGTGCTTCAGTGAGCATTGCATGCTTTATTTCTGAATATGATAGCAATTGCAGAAGCTACAAAATTAGCGATACTTACCATCGTTGGGTCGGTTGGCCACAACCGAACTGGCACTTCTGAGGTCTAAACGACCCGGCATAGTTACAGTCGTTGCAATTACCATTAGCGAATATTGTCCAGTATCTTCCAATACTCTGTCCATTAATCCATATTTGACCTTTACCCATACCCTCCATATCTAATGCCAGTGGTTCGTCTCCTTCAGGTGCATCAAAATTAGTCTGCACAGTTTACAGATAAATTTCATATATTTTGAAAATAGTATTTTGTTTCAGTCAAACTTGTGTACAATTGTTTTTCTTTAATCTTTTTACCCTGTGCCATGTCAATGGTTGATTTCTTTGTACAACTATTGCTGACTGCATCCACTCAACAGACGAGATACTATTAGGAGATGCAAGATTCATAGCCTCTCCTTTCAGTCCAACCTGCTTGTAAGCATTTCTTAGTAAGAATTTTTCTTTAAAGTATGTAACTTAAGTATCTAAAGCAAGAATATGCAACCTGATAAGTCCATTTCTGTTGTGACAAGTCCCATTTTCCCCGGTTGAGTCCATGGAGTGCAACCGGACCTAGGATTCCTGTGCTCCACGACTCAAAATGTTCTCCCACATTCTTTGATGACAAAATATGGAAAAGAATTAAGTCAATATATTGTAGTCAAGACTCATGAGCAGACAAGGAATCGAGCCATTACTGATTTATTTTATTTTTTTGCCAAGTTAGACGAATATTAATAGTCAACAGCCTAGTTACATGGCTTTCATAATCATAGAAAGGTCAAAATGAGTAAACTTGACCACAAAATCAACAACTTCTATTTATAAATCTCAACATTTTCTAATAGCATGATTTATAAAGTAAAAGAGAAAAGCAAAACTTACAGGAAGTCCAACGGCAACACTAAGCAGAGCTATTCTGTTTGTTCCGGCGCGAAGATTTACCTTGCTGGTATGCATGAATCTCCTATACTCCCTTGTTCCATAGGTAGTACCTGGTTTTAATCAGGCATCACGTTTACTTTCAGTAATCAGCTAGAATGAGGTACTAAACCGAAGGCAAGTAAATTTACATACCAGAAAGTTGACCATTAATGAAAACATGCACAGCATGGCCTTTGGACTGAACAATGAGAGTTGGGAGTTCACCTCCGTGTAGAAAGGATTCAGATGAACCTATATCAACGCTGAAGAAACATAGACATGAATTTTTTTTTTAAATGCTGAAACCAGTTATAAGGTTGAAGAATTCCAAGGGTAAAGAAAATCAGGCTTACCTAGTTATATACCAAAGATAATCACTTGCATCTCGTGTTACATTTATCTGTTCCAAGAGACCTGGAGCAGTGAGTGTGAAGCTATCATCCAGAGAAGTAGTAGTATCTTCATCAAAACTCTCCCAAGAGAACATATGAGTATTTGTTGGTAACATTTGCATTTGAGATGTTTGCACTCCAACCTAAAATATGAAGTTTCTATTATTATTAAATCATGTTGAATGGACGTGTCAAAGGGGAAGAAATTGTGTCTGACATTTTACATACTTTTGCTGTATTAAAGACAGAATTTCTACAATCGGGGAGGATGCTGACGGACCAAGGGGGTAAACTATAGTGCATATTATTGAAAAGCACTCTAGCAGCGGATTTTGAGTCGTAGTTTGAGAGAAAAGCAGCACAATCTCCGGATTCCGTAGAGTATACATGAGCCTGGAAAAAGTTACATATCCGTAGGATCGGTAAATAAGCTAAACACGCGTGATTGGCAAAATAATTTTGAATTGAGTTGAAACCTGTTGAGAGCTCCCTAATGAAGTAACAATTGGGTCGGTTGAAACCAAAGCTCGCTCGCACATCTTGATAGCTCTATGAAGCTCCTTTAGATGACCATATTTTGGCTGCCTAATCAAACCTGCATTGTTTTATAACAGAATATAGAACTATTCAGTTAATAATCACTACTGTAGTTTGAGATACTGTGCCGATAATCGAATCCCAACAAGCACGAGCATTTGAGAAATCACATATCTCTTTTATTTATTGTAGTAAAATTGTTAAAATTCAACAGTAATTTCTCACCATATTCATCTAGTGGAGCATCATAGTCATAACTAGTAGATATAAAAGGGCCTCCTGCGGTTCGTCCAAAATTGGTTCCTCCATGATACTACAGGAAAATGCAAGACAAATTAGGCTAATTACACTTATAATAGTAGGTGCCAGTTTTTATTTTTTTAAGCTATTTAAACTAACTAACCATGTAGTAGTTTACAAATGACCCTCCTCTTGTTACAAATTGAGCAACGGCAAATGCTAAATCTTGTACAGGTCTTTTGTGAATTGGACCTCCGAATTCTGTAAACCTTCATATTTAAAATTAAAGTTATGTAGGATATTCATTTCTTTATTTTCAAACTTTAGTGTAATGTGATGATAATGAACAAGCTTACCAGCCACTCCAAGCTTCAGTCCACATTGTAGGCTTATAGGGTCTATTTGGAGTAAACTTGTCACAATAGAAGCCATTACATGTGTTTATCTGTAACCACATAAACAAAAGACATTAGTTTAACTAACACATTAGTTTAATAGATGGACAAATGAACCACATGCTGTGTTTTATTTTCTATTTTTTTTTATAGATATATCTCAGAAAATTAAAATAATACTCCCTTCGAATCCTATTATAAGTGTCACTTATGGAAGAAATAATATCATCTCAAAATGAATGTCAATTTAAGTTTTAAATGTAATATTATATACTTTTTTGCATGTTTAATCTCCTATCAATACTTTATGCACCACTCTGAAGTCAATATTTTCCACTTTACATTTATGATAATGGAAAATACATGGTAAAATTGTTACACTCATAATGGGATGGAGGGAGTAGAATAAGGAGTAACTAAGTGGTATATCATGGGTAAGTGTTTCATTTCATGTTACACAGCTTTCAAGATGAAGACTGAGATTAGTATACTCACCACTGGATCTGGTGCATCATCTTCCTTGCACATCACCCAAGGAACTCCAGTTCCCATCTCTACAGCCATTTTGGCAGCCCAATTCACATAGTTTTGGCCAACAGTACCCTGTAACTTACTTTGTGCTCCATACTCATTTTCAATCTGAGACAACACATTGCAAAAAATCATCATTATTTCTAGATCTATAGTGACAAGTTTCAAATTGGATAATGTACAGCTGACTTTATGGTTCAGCCGGCCGTAGACCGTTAGATCATGACAGAGACCGGATACGCCATATAGCCGATCGTAGAGGATCTAGTCTCGACAAGTTTTTAGTCACTAGTATAAGCTCTCAAAAACTAAATGAAAATTAGTAGGTTTAAAATATAAGTTTATATATAAAAAGAGTAACCTTAGAAAATTCACCTGAGAGAGAATGATAGGGCCACCCTGTGATTCAAAGAGCTGTTCACTCTTCATCAATCCTACAATCTTCTCAGTGAACCTTTGCATTTCCCTCTGCAACACAATTAATATGTCATAAATCTAACAAAAACAGTTTATATTTTAGGAAAATATTATATAAATAATAATTGTGTATGTGAAAAGTAAAAACCTTGAAAGGTTCATTGTCTGTTCTAAAGCTTATGCCTGGAACATACTTCAGCCAAACTGGAAATCCTCTGCAAGCAAACAAACAAATAATATTTGAAAATCACAAAACACTCTCAAAAAACACTACATAAGATAAATACATCATACTACATTTGAAAATAGAAACTATAAGATTTAATATATTAAAATATTATAATTTAATATATAGTTTAGAATTATGATAAGAATAAATATACATTTAAAAGAAACAAAGTAAAAGAGTAAGAAATGGAAGGTACCCAAAATTCCATTCAGCACAAACATAAGGTCCAATGCGAAGATGAGCATAGAGTCCAGCTTTCTGAATTGTCTTTATGAATTTCACTAGATCATACCTTCCTTCAAAATTGTACTATATTTGATTTGATTGCATGCAACAAAAAAACATTGAAAATCAGACAAAGAAACACAGGTTGAAAACAAAAACAGAACAGAACAAAAACAGAACAAGTACATTGCCAGGAGAAGGTTCATGAACATTCCAAAAAACATAAGTTTCAATCACATCAAGACCCCCTTCTTTAGACTTTTGAATCAGATCTTCCCACATCTGCACATAATTCTCAACAAAATCATAAAATGTTACAAAAAAAACTTAAGTTTCAATCATAATGTTATGTTACAATCTTTGTTTTCATTTGAAGAAGAAAAGTAAGAGATTATTACATCAGGAGTACTTCTAGGATAATGTATAGAACCAGAAAACAGGATTCTTCTTTGTCCATTGATAAGAATTGCTTTTCTATCATATGTAACACTAGAGTGAATGAATTGTGAGACCAAGGAGAAAACCAAGCAGAATGTGAACAACCATTTGGAAAACGAGTTAGTTTCCATTGAAGGGGGTGGGAATAGAAGAAATGAAAACAGAGGTGGGGGGTGTAGTTTTTATGATGATGATGATGAGTGATAGTAGTGATTTTGTGTGACAGTGAGATAGCTATAACTAACTAATTTATAGTTGTACTGAGAATGACATAATGCGTGGCTGTGATTGTGATGAGAGTTACTACCAAGTGTACTGGTATGTATCTGTCACACAGAGAGAAAGAAAGAAACAGTAAAAATGTGTAAACTCTTTATGGTGTCAGCATTCAGTATTAACAGAAAAATGGAGAGTGTAAAGTGCTCTCACGTGAATGTAGTAATAAAAGTGAAAACAACATTAATGAATGGAGATTAATTTATTTGTTTTACTAAAAATGTACAACGGTTATTTAATGCTAGGTAATAATATGTATTATGTTAGTATGAATATGATACATCAATCAATATGGTGTAATAAAGTTGATAAGTAACTAAAATTTTCAAGTAGGTAGTTAAAGATTCAATGTAGAGTGTTATAAATTTGATTCCATTGATAAAAAAAAAAAGATTGGTTAAACTGAATTTTAGTATTATTGGCTGATGCAAATAACATGTTCATCCTAGTAAGATGACACGTAATGTCAGCACCTGAATTGCAAACTAGATCTAGAACATGTTATGTTATAAGTACTAAGAACACGTTTAATAAAACCAAGTCAAATGACATACTACTACAGTATAGTAGTATTTCATACTTGTAACAACCAAAATAATCGTCGGTCGAGCTTAGATAATTAATAAACTCTACTAATACTAATAAATTGTTCAGAAAACTTGAATTTGATTTAAGTGATACAATTTTTAATCAAATTTTATTTATTTTTCAGACTAAACTCCAAACCATCATGGTCCATTTCATGTGGTTAAGACCAAATATAAAATTGTTATCGTAAGTGTTACAGTTTTGTGGTTTTAGGCTTTTAGCTATGTACTCTACTTAACCAGTCTTTGGGAATTTTTACCTGACAGGCACATTTGGAATTCTGAAGTTAAGACAGTGGTGCAGGGTTTGACCAGTGAATTGTATTTGTAGTATTAATACAGTTGTTATTTACTATAATTAAATCAAGATTAAAAAACAGTAAACAGAAAATTGGAAGGCCTTGTGCTCCTACGTTGCAGATTTCATGTGAACCTTCCATAGTGTGCCTAAACTATTTCAATAGTTTGTTGTTTAATCCAAAATTTAATTCAAAGATGCTGATATATATTTATGAACAATCTTTACAAATGAAACTTGATTGTATTCAAACACTTCTAATTATTACTAGTATAAGAGACTCTACTTTTCAAAAGTGAATCTCCACTTTTTTAAGAACAGTAAAAACCCACAATTAAGGAAAAATAAAGTATCATCATATTCATATACCTAGTACTTACACTTATGAGCATAAGTTTATTTTATAAAAGAAGTAGCATATCATATTTTACGCTAGAACTATCCGTTATGGCTTGAGTAATTAATCACTTTTCATGGACTCTAATAAGTTATAGTAAGTCACCAATTAAGCATAATAATGTGGTTTTGTTGGTCCAAAATTCATAATATCTTTCAAGAAGACCCTCCCAGTACCCCCCACATGGGACATGTTTGATTGTCTCACGGAAGCCACCCAGTATAGTTCAGGCTTCAATATTAATGATGTTCAGGAGCTAAAATAAATAAATAAAATTTAACGGGGTTCATATTCTAATTGATTTCTTAAAGTAGTACATCATATTATATATTTATCTTTTTTCTTTTAATTTAAGCTTTCTCTAGTGTTCAATTACGGCGAAAACAACGGAGGGAGATTAAGAATTGGAACCCAAATGATGTGGGGCTTAATTAACTTTAGTCTGTTAATCTAAAATATTGTTGGTCACCCACTCCATGTCTATTAATGTTTTCATTTTCATGTACTAGTTGTTGATTATGTCTATTTGGGCACTGCACATTCTAAAAAATTTCACTTAATTCTCTTAATCTAAAATATTACATGCCAGAAAACTTTAGGAGAATGATTTCATTTTTTTTTATGTTTCTCTTTATAGGATAAATTCTGACTCCAATATGGTTGGTCCTCTGAGCTCCACTTGTGAACCAACAAAGGTATCAGAGTCATGGGTCGATAAGGGTTCGAGCGGCTCTTTGTGTCGAACGTCTTTCTGGAAAGTTGTTCAGGCGACATATTTTGTTGACCAACAACAATGATGGTACAAGTACAAGTGTATGTGGATGAAAGAACTTATGCTTTAAGAGTGAACATCAAGGTTTTATAACTCGAGAGCTTACCTCAACTCGTTTTGCCTAGGTAAACTCAACTCGTAAACTCGACTCAAGAACTCGTACGAGTTTACATAAAATTAGAATTATGTAAAATTTATTATATAAATTATTTATATAAGCTAATATAATATTGTAAATAGGTCAATAGTGTAAAATATGACTTACTTACAAAGACAAATTATACCAAACTATCATTATAAAACATTATGCTCAACTTAGCATCAAAATACAAAAATTAACGCACAAAATCATAAGTTTTATAAGTCTCTAAGCCATCCATAAAAGCAAGTTCACAAGTTTCTAAAGTTGTTTATAAAACTATCCAAAATCTTCGAAGTCACAATCTTCGGTGTCGGAATCAGTTTTGAGAAGAATGTTAGGGTTTCAGTTTGGAAAACGTTGATGAAAGAGAAGAGCAACGTTGTGTTGTATGTTTTTGAGAAGAAAAAAAAGAAGTGTCGCGCGTTCATAACACTGTGATATTGGGCTGGGTTTTAAAAATTAATTGGATTTTAATTGAAAGCCGGCCCAAAACAAAAATAATTGTTTTTTAAAAGGTAAACTCGCAAATTTGGAGAGTTTACCCAATTTACCGATTTTAAGCCTTGTTAACTTAGTCAACTTTCTGATTTTACCAAAAAACGAGTTTACACCCGAGTTTACGTTTTAACACTCGATTTGCAAAACCTTGGTGAGCATGATAAATTGATGGGCTCACGCTTGAGGGGCAGATTGTTGTGTAGCAAGTGAGAGTTAGAAGTCCCACATTGCTTATAAAAATGGAGGTTGAACACCTTATAAGTGAGAGGACCTTTAAACCCAATGCTTTTAAGGTTTTGGATTAAATTGTGTGGTGTTCAACTCACTTGCGTGGTTCCTCTGAGTTCAATATGGATGATCCATCAAGCTCCCATCGTGATCCAACACTTGCGTACGATATACTAAAGACCTTAGCTTATATATAGAGTGATAGCCAACTAATATTCTCATTATTCTGAAATGGATCATCATGACATTCACTCATATTTGAGCTTATACCGACTAATTAATTAATACATACTAATTATAATAAATGGTTTAAATATGTTTTTAGTCCCTATAAATATGTCAATTTTTTCGTTTTAGTCTCTCTAATTTTTTTTTAAAACTTTTAGTCCTCCAAAAAATTTGCATCTTCACTTTTGGTCTATTATTTAAAGTAAACTAATATGTATAATTCATATTTTTAAATAAAATTTTACAGGAAAATGTATAATGTTATAAGGATCTCTCCCAGGGACAATTGATCCCTCCTTATCAAGTGAGCTAAGCTCACAGGGACAATTGAGTATGATGTTTCTATAGGTTTGTAGGATGTTAGTTTTTAATCTTAATTTCTATTTCCTTATTAGTAACTTAAATGAATATATTTAAATAAAAAAACTTAAATGAATATATATTTAAAAAAAAAACTTAAATGAATATACGGACGACGACAATTAAATTAAAAGAATAATATTAGCTATAAGATCCTATAAAATATTTGATCAGAAAGATCCTATAAAATATATGTTTGTAGATGAAAAATAAACTATTTGATACAACAATAATACATCCAAAGAAGTATGAACCGTGTTTTTTTTTAATAAGAAGTATGGACTATGTTATTCTCCTATCAAAAAAAGAAAAAAAAAGAAAAGTATTGTCTTCATAACCTCTAAAAAAAAGTATGGTCTTCATAAAATAAAAGTATGGACTTTGGATTGTGATTTTAAAGAAGTACGGCTTATAGATTCGGTGTTGTACGGTTGTTTACGAAATCATTGATAGATATGTATATACTATTAAAAAATGTCACTGTAATAAGTTTTCGAAAGACATTTGCTAAATATTAAAAAAGAAAACAATTCATAAGTTTTACGTAAAAAAAAATTGTTTTTAAAAATTTTAATATGTTGAATACACCATTTTTAAGTAACTAAAAAAAATACACCATTTTTAAGATACAATTTTTTAACAAATGTCTATAGACATTTGTTAGTATTTATCTATTAAAGAAACAAATGAAGGAATGAAGAAGTAAATGCTCTTACGAGACTATAAAATATTCAGATTAATACTCCTACGTCTTCAATTTTATGACATTCTAACAAAATATTTTTGTCCCAAATTATATGTCATTTCATAATATTAATAAAGAAATTAATGCTTCATTTTCTATTAGGCAATTTACTATTTATTACTCTATCATTTTCCAATTTTTTTAATTTATTTTTCTTATACCATTAATAAAGTATATTTTTGTAAAGTCACTTGTAACTTCTCTTCTCCATACAACATTAGTTATATTTCTTAATTTTTATGAAATTAATTAGATGTCTAGCAAAATATGACATTCTAGCAAAAATATCTTTGTCCCAAATTATACTCTTTTGCCAGAATCTTTGTAACTTCGATAATTGAAACCTGTGGGAGAGTTTATAACTTTTTTTTAGATCTTGCAATGTTTTTGAAGAAAATTTATAACCCTTCACATAATGTTTGTAAACATGTGGCGATGTTATAGTAACCTTCTTGACAATATGAAGCTTGTAGAGAATTTATATATGATAAAATGCCTCAACCAAACCAATGTTTAGACATAATCTTAACTTCCTGATAAATTGAAAGTTGTGGTAGAGTTTCTAACACTTTTTGAGGTCTGACAATTTTTTGAAGAATATTTATAATTTATCACGTAATGTTTGTAACATGTACCAATATGATCATAACATCTATGAAGATCTGAAGCTTATAGAGAAGTTATATGATAGAAAATTCCATGACCAAACCAATGTTTAAACCTTCTCAAATCAAGAATCACCGGAAGTTTTACACGATGTTGTTCTCGGGAAAAACTTAAAATGCGTCATTGTGATTTCTCATCGATGATGAAAATTTGTAGGGTTAAAATAATGCAAGAGTAACAATTTATGTTGAAGAGTTTGCAACATTTTCTAGGATCTTGTAACATCTGTTTAAAAGTTTATAACTTCTTACTTACTAGTTATAACTTTTGCCAAGATCTTTGTGACTCTCTGAAGAATTGAAATTTGTTGTGAAGTTTATATCTCTTTAAAGCTAACAAACATATTTCCACTTGAGAGTAAGTTGGCAAGCCTACTCTCACTTCATTTTATCAAAAAATCAATTTTATCTATCTAAAACTAAGTGGGAGTAGGCTTGCTAACTTACTCCCAAAGTGGGAGTAGACTTTCTAACTTACTTCTAAAGTGGGAGTAGATTTGCTAACTTACTCCTTTATGTTTTTGAGTGGGAGTATAAAAGGTTTTTTTGGTCAAAAACAATTAGGGCATGTTTGTTTCCTGGTTGTAAAAATCATTCCCTGGAATATGAAACTTACAAAGAAGGGTTCCTATGTTTGTTACAAAGTTAGAAAATTAATTCCCGGCTATAAAACATTCCGAGGAATAAAATAACTTCCCATTTCCCATGTTTTTATTCTCAAGAAAATGGGTGGGAATAAAATGTTCCCATGAACGTGGGGATAAAACTTAAGTAACCACCTAGTAGCTACCCATATTCCCATGTTTACGAATAATCTAAGGAACGTAGTAAATAATAACCAAATGCTTTTTTTGAAAAGTATCCGAGATTAAGATTCCATTTCTTAATTCATGGGAACATTATTCCTGGGTATAAATTTCTCATCCAAGAAACAAACGCTTGCTAACTTACTCCTTCATGTTTTTGGATGGGAGTAAGTTTTTTTTTGTTGAAGAATATATGTATTTGAGCTGATTTTTTCTCTTTCCAATTTTACCCTTAATTTAAAATATTTTATTTACTATTTTACCCTTTTAATAATATTACTTAAATTGTTAATTAAAATATAGTTTAATACCATTAAAATAGGAATCATCTCACCATAGAAACAATAATATCTATAACAATAATATATAAGGGGGAATGAGGGATTTTGGGCTAGATTTTTCATTATTTCAATTATAACCTTAAATAAGTTTTTCTATAATAAAGATATATTGTCGGTGTCTTTGAAAATGATAAAAAGTTTAAACGTTACAAGCATCTATACATATAATTTTAATCAAAATCTAACTAATTTTGATCAAAAATCTAAATTTCATAAAAATCTAACTAATTAAAATATAGTTTAGCCCAATAAAAAAAGTGGACAGATGGACATGGAGTGTAAGTTAACGCTAGTGTCTCATAATAATAGAAGAGCCGTTACATAATCACAATTTTTTTTGGTCATAACACCAATGACATATCTACATTTTTATACCGAACTACATATAAATAAAGACAGATTCTTATTTATTCACCTTTTATTCATGTGTAATGTAATTTAGGGGTGGCCCTGAGGTTGGGCGGGACTCGGGAGGAGCGGCAGTCCAGGGCACCTTATTTTAGAGGCACCAAAATTATTATTTTTACTTAATAGTTAATACTGTATATATATATATATATATATAAAATTTGGTTTGATTAATTATATTAAGAATATATTTTTAGAAAACTTTGATTTTAAATGAATCTTTTCCAACAAATTTTTTTGATGAAAACTATTGGAATATTAAAATATCACAATTTTATTGTTTCGTTCAGAACACAAAAAATCTTAGAACCGACCATCATGTAATTGTTAATATAAATAAATGTTTATTCAACCATGTGTGTGTTAAACAAGTTACATGTATAAAAGATTCTGTCAACAACAGAAAAGAAAGTTAACAAAGATTGGGGACCAAATGTTTCAAAATAGCCTAAAGAGTGTGATAGACCCAAATTGAACACTACCACGGGTAGATAATATGAAAGGTAGAGGAAGCTACGACAAAGCATGCATGGTTGGCTGGTCCATGTGAAGCATGGTGACTTAGGTATATTTTGTTGTTGGGTCCACCACTAATTAGCGTCGGTGCACGTGCCATGCATGACAGTTAGTTCACGGTAAAGATGCTGCGGCGTTAGCGTCGGTGAGATACTACGTTAGGTGAGAAGCAACAACAATCATCTATATTTGGATTTTGCTTGTTTTTCATTTGGAATATATTCATTCCCACGAGGTATGAGTTTGTACTTTGTAAGGTGTACCATGCTAACCAACCTTGTCATTGCCAAACTCAATGTTTTGCATCTTCATACGATTTTCCCATTCACCAATTATTGAAGTGTCTATAATATGGTTTTTAAAGATGGACCTCACTAGTCACTATTTGTATTTGTAGTAAAAAAACACATCTCCTCCAATCTATTTTACTAAAAATAGTGAGAGTTCAAATTTGAAAAAACAACATTTAAGCTTTTCTTTTTAGTCTATATTAGAATCACTAAATAATTAATGTTTAAATCTTTTAATTATTATTATTATTATAATCATCATCAGCATTAATCAATAATTTCTTTGTAGATTATCTTAATTAAGCAATTAATCTAGCTATTGACTAAAAATGGATATTGCACGGTAAAAAAAAATGGATATTGCATAATGACTTTTTAATTTTTTGTTGACAAAAATAAAATGATATTCATTCATTCAAATTGATTTAGTACATCGAATACAATCATATATTCGACATAACTAAAAACGTAAATGATGAACATGCAAACAAATTCATAACACTCAAGTTAATAGCATACAACAACAAAATGCATGAAAATAATATGATGAATATCAAAGTGATTGAAATACTTGACGTCAAGTCATTTATTGAATTTTTAATTGATATTTCAATAGGAACTAAACAAACACTACAACAAGACGAGAAAATAAATAACGTAACACAAGACGATGAACAACGCAATGTTGCACTCCGAGGACAAAATCACAAAAAGACACGATAAAAAACTTAATATGTGTAGAAATAACTTATTTAGATTAAAAGAAAGAAAAATTGTATATTAGTTCACAACTCAATCTAGTTGCTACATTTAGTCTGTATCAGTCAAACATTTGACTATACTACTAATCGTCTCAAAAGGAAATAAACACTTATAATCCATTGAGAAAACAATAATCATTAGAGGTCTTCCACAAGATTGATCTCCAGTGTTCTTCAATCCAATTAGTATCATCAAGCTGAGAACAATCTACCACTATTTAGAAAAATACAAGTTAAATTTGTGTTTAACCAACAATTTTTTTTCTTCAAATGATAACTCTTAAGTGAATCAATTCACACTATGATGAATCAATTCATCGATTGTAAGATAGCTAGGAATAATGTAGATAATAGCACACCAAGACGATATAAATCATGGTTTTAAAAGTCCAACTAGTCGTTGCTAATCACCTTTACAAACTCGGACAATAGCACACTAGGGACTCGATACACAACTCGGATAATGAAGATAATTCCCATGAGAAGGGTGTATGTGGGTGTTAGGTCCCTGTGGGTGTTTTAGTTGTCTTCAATTAGTATTAGTATGACGTGTCATTTCTAGATTTAAAGTGATGGTGTCATAGAATCTTACATTGGGTGGAGACTTTTTATTTAGAGTCGGTAAAATTTGGTGTTTCTACTTTCTAACTGTAGAATTTTGTACTGCCGTCTTCTTTGCGGAGTAGCTCAAGTGTGGAGTGTAAATGAACTTTGAATTGCCATTCAGTTAGACCATATATATTAATAAACTTCTATTTATCGAAAAAAATAATGTAGATGATAGCATGACTTGATCAAACAAAGATTATATCCAATACCAAAAGTATTTTAGTGATGCATGCTAATATAAGAATATGCAACTCAACATAAATAACTCTATTAATCTTTTTGTTGATGTGTAATTTAGTTGCTACCTTAATTTAATAAATAATTATTGTGGAGACCTTCCATTTGTCTCTTCACCAGCATCTTAAAAAGAAAAGTTGCATTGCAATGCAAATAAATGATTTTTGTTAGTCATTATTTTTTAGCCATTGCAAAACTGTTCATAAGCACAAGGGGAGACTATTTTTTTAATTTTTTTCGGTTCTAAAGGAGATGTATATTTTAACAAAGTGAACAACTAAGTTTCTTTGCACTCAAATAAGTTTGAAATAAACATCTTGAGAAATGATATTTGTACAATCATTTTAGTACAATATTTTGACAACTTTCTCTCTCATACTCACATTATATTTTTATTCTCTCTCTTCCTTTCTCTCTCTATTGTTTTGGACCAATGAAAAGAGAGAAAATAAAAGTTGTCATCAAAGTTGTCACAAATGGTTGTACATATATCACTACTCTAATTATAAATAATTAGACATAAATGTAAATTGTATATATGTTGAAAATGCATTTTGCAATTGAATTCTTACTATTATTTCATCAAAATCATGTTCTGCATCTTCAATTTAGATGAGAAGTCACAGTCTCTCGTACACAAGCACATATTTTCTCTATTTAATTAGTTGTTTGGATCATTTGACATATTCAATTATGATCATTACATTATTAATTAATATCCTAATTTCACCATGCTTTTTTTTTAAAGAATTTTTTCACCATGCTTATAAAACAATAGAAACACTCATAATATATTAATATTGTATTGATCTTATGCCCCATTTTTGCTTTTGCAACGGAATAGAGAAAAGGAAAGGGAAAAAAAATCAAAGGGTAGTTTATCACATGATGGATTGAAACGAAAGAAAGCAGCAAAAAGTTTGAACTAGGTAAAACTTCTTAATATAATGATTGAAAGCACATGGATAGAATGACCGTTAATGAAATGATAGTAACCACCAATTACTAGCTAGTTGAAAGTGTGGAGTGTGATACTATAAAACAAACCCCTATAACAAGCTTTGAGAAAAAGGTATATCATATATGATGAGGGAGATTTGGGATATCTTCATTGGCATTTTGCTTTGCCCTATGCTTTTATGGACATTTCTTCATCTCTAAGAAGACCAATATAAAACACCAGTGCATTTTCTTTTATTAGGCTTTTCTTTTCTTGTGAGAACACTTCCTTAACTAGTTCGTCACTATCTAGTACAATATTATTCTCATTGGTCCATCTTGTACATTTGTATAGTGCAATGTGGCTTTATATACTAATCAACGAGTGTTTTTTTGTCCATATCAAATCAAATTTATGTATTATGTTTCAATAGTTGGTCCATTATAAAAGTGAACGGAATTTAGATACTTTTGTCACTTTTTCGTTTTGGCGGGGACATGAAGAAATAGGTTTCACTAAACTGTTGGATGAATTAACAAATGGTGCCACGAAACAAGGAGTTTCACTGTCTCTAATTAGTGGTTTGTCACTTTGTGAATTTGCGTGAGTTAGGTAAAATGCAGCGCGTCCTGTTTTCATGCAACAAAGGTATACGTAAGACTGTTTTGTTTTTTGACGATATAAGTATACATGAGACAAGTATAAAAAAGAAAAAGGTATATAATATATATGAGACATTTATGACGTTATATATAACCAAAAAAAATCACACTCTCTTAGTGACTAGTCCTATTTGATATTAATTTAAGTTAACATAACAATTAACAACTCAACTTTATCTGTATTATTATTTAATCATTGTCCCATTAAACGGTTAACGGTGTAAAGATATGTACCTTAGACGACAATGAAGGTAGTTCGTCTCTCATCTCTACTTCTCATTGTCTCTAGAACCCTAAAATCTATGTTGTTCTTAATTAATCACATATATGCCGATTTGTATCCACAATTATGTTTGTCTTGTTAAAATTGTAACAATTATTTCTTTTTTGTTTTCGAAATTAACTTGGGTAAAAGAATTCATAACGTCCATGTTCATCTCTACATATTTTCCCTCAACAAAAATATTTTCAGTTACTGAAAATTCACATTTGCAATATTTATTTTCAACTCTAACAAAAATTATTAGGTTAAAAAATCTAAATATATCTGTTTATTTCTTAATAAGAAGAAAATTATTTTGTTTTGCAATAGAAATGGTACAATGGAGTCTAGAAGTTCTAGCTCAACTGACAAATGTCGAAATTGCAAGGTCGGACGTCGTGACCCGGGTTCGAATTCAGAACCTTACAGTTGTGTGTGAGTTTATTTTCAGTGGTTTACCGCTTCATCTAAGATAAAAAAAAATGGTACAATGGATAACATAAAATATCCGAACAAAAGCAAGTAGCAATCATTTTCCATTTCAAATGCTTGAAAAAGGTAGAGCATTCAAATGGATAAGAGCATGACATACTTGTGTAAGAAGAAATTCGGTATATAAGCTTCAAACACAACACAATCATTAATTAACTTCATGCTTTGTTAATGTTTCTTCTTTTGGTGGTTATATTTTGATGGCGGAGTTTATGGTATGTAATGGACGACATAATAGTATTATCTATCATTAAGATCGCCGATTTATATCATTAGAAGTTCACCATTTTTAAGAGACAATCTATAAAAGTGCTTTAGATTCTTGAATTGATTAGTCTTTACCGTTTATGATGGATACTTTCCTTGATTGCGTTAAGAGATTAAAAGAGTTAAGAAGTTAAAAGTCCAAAGTTTAAATATTGATAGAAAGAAAATACTAGCATAAAAATAACATATTAATATTTGTCATTAATTTTTTTTTACTGTTTTTTTTTTTGAAGAAGCTAAAATGAAATATATTACCAACGGAAATTGTGCTTCCTAGTACAAGGTGTACCAAGGAAGAACAACTAGGTCTGAACAATATTTACAAGGAAAAATGAAAAAAAAATAAATACAATAAAGTAAGAAACTATTAACCTATGCCCAACATGGTGAACGGACTAAGCCACCAGCCATGTAAATTGAGGGGAAGAGTAATGTACTTCTCCTTCAACCACATATAGGAGATGGACTTAATCCTATCAACCACCTGAAAAACGGGGCACTCTGTACCTTTGAACAACCTATTGTTTCTTTCCTTCCATATTTCCCACACCGTTGCACACCAAATAACCTGGAAAATTGAGCGCCGCCTCTTCCCAAAACCACCAAAAAACCCGAACTGATGAAAGTGATCCGGAACACAAAATGGGTTGGTCACTGATATACCCAGCCATCTATAAATTAAGTGCCAAATAGTACCAAAGAAGTTACAATGAAGAAATAAATGAGGAGACGTTTCGACCATGCCGCACCCTGCCTTAAGGACCCTTTTGTTTCTATAACCATGAAACTAATTACTCCTATTAAATAGCATTGTTTGAAAACTAATTTTCCACTCATTCAAAACACTTACTTGCCACTGGGACAATTTATATCACACATTCTCCATGATATGCACATTTTTGACAAATTCAATGTTGCCATTATATTAAGTGCTTTCCTACTGTATTGATCTTCCTATAAGATAGCTACTACGTTTATATTCCAGGAATAATACTAAATTTGAAATCGGGCTGTTCCTATAATTTGGTTGCCAACCCCTATCTATTTTAATTAGCTGTAACTTGCTGCTCTATTCTTCATTCTAGGAAACCATACATGTCTTATCATTCCTCACATATGATATGGCCTAACGATACTTTAATTAATTACCTTTTATTTTGCTTCCCATTTTACTACCTTTCACAAAAACTATGAATATAATACCTCTTATTTAGTGTTTCCTTTCTTCATCTTGAGATTATGCCGTAAACCACTTCTTTCTATTCAGAACTATCACTGGTTAGTTCTAACTCCATTAGACTAGTTTGATTTCAACAAATCCCTTATTTGTGTCTCTAACTGTCGTAACCGTGCTCCTTGCCATTCTCACATCATCAAAATATTAGACCTCATTCTCACGCCTCTTTCCTTTATAAATCATATGTTCTCAAGCTAATCATTCACACATCACATCACTAATCCCATCATCATCTCTTGTTCATCCAAATTACTTTCTCAGTCCTTTAAGTATTCATCTGGCAACCACTTTTCTTAAAATTCATGGAAGTCTATGAATCGCGACTACGCCTTCGTCTACCTTTTGATCGAGCTAATTTTTGGGCAGCATGTTCGCAACATGTAGTTCTTCATTTTCAACAGTCTGATGGTGAAAATAATGCATGGAGCGAGAGATACCGTGTCTGCATCATAGTTGCGAGTTGAGGCTTAGAGTCGTGGCGACTTAGGAATGAAAGCACACAAGGTGAAGGCTATTTCTCCATACATCCATACTTAATACTAGGGCTTTGTTATTAAATAGGGGTAGCAATCCTTATCTTTTGAAAAGAAAAATAATTAAACTGTATCTTATAGTTAAAATTTAATCTTTTCTAAAAGTGATTATTCTTAATTATGTTTTATATGATATTTTTGTATGAAAATCTGATGTAGAATGATATATTTTATGTGATTGTGCTTTATATATCTTTGTGACGTTGGGAAGAAATTTTATTTTTGATAACTAAATAAATGAAAAATATATGAAGATGTGAGTTTTATGAAAATATTGACTTTTGGTTCATGTGGATGAAGATGTGTTAATATCTGACTGTGTTTGCCTATGTGGCGGGTATTTCGTTTGACTATGTGTTTACCGGTGTTTTCGGCAAACTACGGGCTAGTTCTGATTATTACAAGCGAGACCGAACTAGAAATCTCAGGAGCATGTTGTACAAATGTTTTGATCAAAAAAAGGTTTGAAAAAGGCCGCAAGATGCACTCAGGTTACTTAGAGAGCAAGACGGGTTTTGAATTAAAGAAGGCACTGTCTCTCGACAGGTTTGAGATTGCAAGTAAAAGCAAAATAAAATTAAAGGAAAGGGTAAAAGTTTAAACACATAAACTTAAAGGAAATGTAAAATGCATTGCATTGAAAATAAAGGTGGTCTACAAATCAGTTTACATACTTTATGTATAACTCGTTTCCCTAGACGCCGGTAGTTTGAGTGTTGTAGAATTTTATAAATGACTTACGACCCATTTTCTGACTTGCAAACACTTATTTATACTAAAAAACCTAACTGGCGAAACACTACTCCCATGATCAACACTCTCTCCATCTTGGACACCCGCTTCTCTCCACGTTTCCATTAAGGGAACCGCTCTTGAGCTTGAAATCATGTTTTCCCGCCTTGAATACTTGATTTCAACGTGATCGCTCTTTCAACCTTGCTTTGTCGAACTTCTGACTATGCACGCTAGGCTTGCCATCCTGTCGAAATCCTCAACTTGAAATGAGAAAGCCTTCGATTCCTGCAAAGTTAAAGGTCAACCAAATATTTACCATATTAAATGAGCCTGTCGAAATTACATGCTAACACTATGCATTTGCCTTTGTGGCGGGTTAATATCAATCATATTGCTTTTTGGTGCCTAAGTGGTGAGATTTAGTGTTTATTTTCATGATCATGCATTAGCATATGCATCTGTGTGGTGCCTTAGTGGCAGGTTATTTCTGTGTGGTGCCTTAGTGGCAGGTTGATTATATCCGGATCATGCAGTATCTAAGAGCATGCATTTTACACATAATTATATTGTATTGGGTCTGTTATGCATTTGTGTGTTGATAAGTGATTAAACTATTATAATACAAAGGAAATGTGTGTGAACTTTACTTAAAGCATATGACTTGAATGTATTTTTCTTATTTTTTTTTATTGAGAAGTTTTGATACTATCTATTTTATGGCATTGTTTCTTGTGCTTTGAGTATGAACCAATTTGAATAAGAAGATTGACCCTTACACTAACATTTTAGGTACCAAAGAAGAGATGGTCTATGCTTTGAAGTTTTTGCTTGAAGTGTGTACGAGAGACAAATTGGGTTTTAGATCGAATTGTAAATTTTAAAGGATATTTATTTTAAGAATTTTCATTAAATTATGTTAAGAATTTTGTATATATTTTGCTAAGAATTTATTATTGACGATAAAAAGAAAGTAGTGTTTTTGGAAAACATGAGAATAAATTAGGCGTAATGCCTTGAACTAAAATCCAGGGTGTTACATCAAATCTGATTGTAACTCTAACAAGTTTTGAATGTTGTTCTGATTCCAGTATAACTCAAACTATTTAGAACTTGGAGCATAAGCCTAGTTCACAACAAATATGCAGGAATATAAATTTTTTCATAAAACATGCCAACTAATCCAAAATGAAATTCTTATATGTTAGTGTTAATGATTCTAGAATTTACCACTTTACATGGTATTGTGGATCTACTCAACTAAATGTGTAGTGTCTCTAATCTACATATTGTTGAATATAAATCTGATCAAACAACGACTCAATAAAATCTCACATGGTTAAGGTGGTTCAACTCTCAACAATCACACCCTACATTCCATCATAGTTGGACCATAAATCTATCATTAAAGGCACATATGCCCTCCAGAAGGGCTCATGCGCCCTCTCAAAGGGCTTCTGAAGCCTAAGCGCATCCCCGTCTTGACAAGCTTCTAGAAACATCTAGAATGCTTTAGAGTGACTTAAAGCCAAACTGCTTGGGGCAATTATACTTGTTTGTATAGATTAGACAATTATACTTGTTTGGTAATTGATTCCCTTACTTAAATAATCTGCTTATGTGAAGATCTTATTTTAAAAAGGAACATGATCACATGAAAATGGAGGATATGCATACTTTGGATTTATTTAGCTATGGAAGATCCAATCAACAAAGATGAGCTCAATTCATCACCATCATAGCCATCCTCATGTGAAGGCGGATATGAATTCATTATGGTTTCTCTCGATGCCAACAACGCCATGGACAACGGTTTTACTCATCTTTCTTTCTTTATTACATATATTTTAAGAAAATATACTGTTTGATTTGAAAAAAAAATTCTTGCACAATATATTTTGAGAAAATATATTGTTTGATTTGAAGAAAATTTATTGTCGAATATATTTTGAGAAATTATACTGTTCGATTTGACAAAAATTTATTGCCGAATATATTTTGAGAAAATATACTTTTTGATTTGAAGAAAATTTCTTGCCCATTATATTTTGAGAAAATATACTGTTTGATTTGAAGAAAATTTATTGTCGAATATGTTTTGAGAAAATATACTATTTGATTTAAAGAAAATTTATTATCGAATATGTTTTGAGAAAATATACTGTTTGATTTGAAGAAAATTTCTTGCACAATATATTTTGAGAAAATATACTATTTGATTTGAAGAAAATTTATTGTCGAATATGATATGAGAAAATATGTTGTTTGATTTGAAGAAAATTGATTGTCGAATATATTTTGAGAAAATATAGTGTATGATTTTTAAAAAAATTATTGCTCAATATATTTTGAGAAAATACACTGTTTGATTTGAAGAAAATTTATTGTCGAATATATTTTGAGAAAATATACTGTTCGATTTGAAGAAAATCTATTGCCGAATATATTTTGAGAAAATATAATGTTCGATTTAAAGAATATTTCTTGCCCAATATATTTTGAGAAAATATACTTTTTGATTTGAACAGAATTTTTTTGCCGAATTTATTTTGAGAAAATATACTGTTTGATTTGAAGAGAATTTATTGTCGAATATATTTTGAGAAAATATACTATTTGATTTGAAGAAAATTTATTTCCAAATATATTTTGAGAAAATATATTGTTTGATTTGAAGAAAATAAAAAAAAAAGAATGCGGAGTAAAATACAAGAGGTAGGACCAAGTTAATAGAAGAAAGGCTACTATAGGTACCCGTGGTAGAAGTAAAGTGTAGTATTGTTAAAATGTCACAAATGAGGGATTTTGGCGTGGAAAATCTTGGTATTTAAGAGGTACAAGTGACCCACCTCTCTTTCCTGGGAAGCCCTTTCATGTACCATTTACTTTGCAAATAGAACTAACTGTTTAGTAAAAACATAAATAATGGATTAATAGCGCCAGACCCACGTAGACGAATAAAATTGAGCAGAATACTTAGTCCTAACTTCATAGGAGGAAGTGAAGACATAGAAAATAAAATACCAAGCAAGTTAAAATTCAAGTTAGTAGGAAAAAGAGAAAGAGTATAAAATAAAAAGAACGAAGTGGGCGAGAGTTAGTTTAAATCTAATAAGGAAGTAGAGAATTTCGATTTAAGAAAAGTAGTAGGAAGACTTAGTTCCAATACAATAGAAGAAAGAAAAGGAAGGATTAAAAGCACAAGATAATCAAGTAAGAAGGTTAGTAAAAGAATGAAAAGAATAGGAAGAGGAGTAGAAAATATGGGCGAGTCAGTAAGAGAAGACAACGATTAATTAATTCTCATTAAATAGGATCGAATATGATTAAGACTCCTTTATTTTGGAAGTTCGGAAGTAACGTTATATTTTAGATAATAAAGTTTGGGAGGCAAATAAGCCCGTCAAGGGCGAGGTTAAACAAAAGGAAGAACTCACCAAACAACACGCCAAAATGAAAAGCAGAAGCAACAAACATGTCATTAAGAGCTTAAAGATGAAACACGGAGTTATTCTAACCTTTCTCGATCGTTGATATTTATTTTGCAGGTTTTTAACGAGGCACCCTACTTTCTTAGAACTCTCCTTCTCCTACTGTTCTACTTTGTTCAGATATAACTACTATGAAATCTACAAAGAATTCTACATTCAAAGGGAGCCTAAAACGTCAACCCTTAAAAGGGCTCTAAACGTCACCATTCCGTCAACCCTTAAAAGGGCTCTGAACATTGCCATTCCGTCAACCCTTAAAGAGGGCTCTGAACGTCGACCTCTCGTCAACCCTTAAAAGGGCTCTAAATGTCGACATTCTGTCAACACATACATACTTAAAATTAAATTATTTAAGTATATCATTATATCTACTAACTATTTATTAAAATTAATACAAGCTGATTTTACCATTTTGCCCTCCTGAGGGGCATTTTTGTAATCTAATAATTTATGATTTTGTTGGTTGCCACCTCATAAGCTTATGGTTATATATTTGTTCCTCCTGAGTTGGTCTTCATTCATTTCATTCTATTATTACCAACACAATAACAGACACACAAAAAAGACAAATCCTACAATTTCTCGACCATTTTCCACTTCAGCATCGAAGAGCTCCCTTTCCGGCGGAAAACACGCAAAATTCCTTCACTTTTGTGGTCACGCTACAACACCAAAAGTGGCTACAAATCTACAAGGGTATGTTCCATTTACACATAGAAACATCAATTATGAATCTAAAATCATGATCGATTGATTTATTTGTGTTTTCTGTTGTATCTTTGGTTTGGATATGTGATTGCATGTTAAGGGTTTGGACTAATTTGGGTTGCATGTTCTGAAGAAAGTTGTTTCTATGATTCTAAGGGTTTGATTATTTTGTTTTGGTGATTCTAAGGGATTGATTAATTTGCTTGTTCTGATTTTGTTTGTGATGTCTTTGTTTTGTTTTTGTTTGATTATGTTGTGAAAAAATTGAATCTTTTGAGATTAAATCACATTTAGTGTAAATTGCACACAAGGTGTTTGTGAAATTGATTAAAATTGGTGATGCATGAATTTTTTACCTGATGACCTAAAAATCTATGTATATTTCTCTATTGTTTGGCCTTTTTGTTTGTATCATTATTTCAAAGGGCTTTTGCAATTTCGGACAATTTTAACTCTTTGGATCATAGCAAATTTCATGATATAGAATTTTCACAAAATTTGAGTGATTGTGTTATCAATTTAGTATATTTGAGGTTTTTTGATAATTGATTGGTTCTTTTTGTTGATAACTTAGTTTAAATAATCTTTCGACAAAAGTAAATGCAGAAAAAAGAAAAAATATATAGGAATTGAGTACCTTGGAAAAAATTGAGAATAACATATGTTATAAATATGGGAGCTTCTTCGGTGCATTCAGAAAACTGACTTTTTTGAAAAAGTTAATTTTGATTTTAATGTTAGATTCATTTTTAAATTGTTGATTACTGATTAATAATCAATAGTAATTCATCTAGTAATGCTTGCAACATCTTGGACTTACAGGTACTATTTTATCGTTGGCATCTTTAACCTGCAAACAGATTTGATGATATTATGTGATAGTCTTAAGTGTTACACTTTGTTACACTTAAAACACTTAATACACTCCTATAAAGATGCAAATATTTACGAACTTCAACAAAATTGGTTTTAGGCTTCTTCTTCCCAGCTACAGTGGTGGTGCAGCCATGGCCCTGCCACAAGAATTTATATTTCAATAAAGTTCTCTAAAAAAGTAATGTGGGTGCCAATTCAAACAAGTTTATACAAACTTATCGAAGAAATTAGAACAAGACCAATGCTTCCCAAAAATACCAAAAAGTTTAATCCAGTTTAATCACACAACCATGTCAATTTATGTATTAGGAAATGTAATGAGAAAATAGATATAGACCTCATTAGCTGTCTGTGTCTCATCTTTATGCCTTAAAAAGTCTGAGTTGAGATTCATTGGCCAACCTAGCTTAAAACATTTGTCAGACCTGGAAAAAGGACAGATTTGAGCTTATTAGTATCCAAAAAACCTAAAAAAGTTTCTTGCAATGCTTTGAGTATTTTATTATATGATATATTATTTTTTTTAATGCATTTCCACTCATATTATTGCCATAAATTAATGCAATGCAGATGAATGGGCCAATTTTGATGAGCGCATAAAAAGTGAAAATCTTGAAGAAGAAAAGGAGGAATATGGGATTGTATATTCTCATTTGGGGTGAAGCATCAAATGTTTGATTCATGCCTGAGTGTCTATGCTATATATTTCACAATGTGAGTACAAATATAGCACATGTTTCACTATATCTTGTGCCACAATGTCTTTGCAATTGAAATATAATGGTCTTCTCTTTAATCTTTTTAAATTTATTAGTGATTTGCACATTTTCTAATAATGGCCAAGTATGACATCAGATGGCATATGAACTGCATGGTTTATTGGCTGGAAATGTTAGCATTGTCACTGGAGAAAATATCAAGCCTTCTTATGGCGGAGATGACAAGGCATTCCTACGAAAGGTTATCATACCCCTATACCGAGTAATTGCGAAGGTGTGATTTTATCTCTCATGGGCATTGTTGTAATATCTGAGGTGCCTATGTTCCCTGTAATGATTTGCAAAATTGTAATAACCATGTTGATCATTCCAGGAATCTAAGAAAAGCAGAAATGGAAAGGCAATTCACACTCAACATGGGGAAAATATGATGATCTAAATGAGTATTTTTGGTTTGTTTTCCTTCAGAATTTTATTACTAAAATTGACTTGGTTTGTTTCATTTCACCATTCATTACTTGACTGTTTTTTGTTGTTGCAGGTCACTTGATTGCTTTTCTCTTGGATGACCTATGCGTGACGATGGGGATTTTTTTAAATCCACAAGTGATTTGACACAGATTATATTTTAAGAAGTTACTGGATTGATTTTAAAATGCTTTCTTTTTGTTATCAATTTAACAATAGTTTGTGTTGGCTTGGCTGATTGGGTACAGAACTTGGATGCTTTGTTACCAGAAAAAATGTACATGATCCTTACATAATGAGTTGTCTTCATAAAAAAAAAAAGGAATCAAATGGAACTTATGATCCTTACATAATGGCAACATTGTGTATATCTTTCCTCTCAAACTTAATAACTCATGATTTTATTTGTGTCCCTATTGATGCATCCATGTTAACTTTTGGCATGAATTTTGAGGCCTGAATTTTGACAATCCGGTTTAATCTATGATAATGCAATTGATTTGTTTTATTGAGCAAAATTGGAACTATTTGATGGAAATTATTGTTACAGACCTTAGCCAATAACAGGTGGTGGAAAAGAATTAGGATGTGTCGTTGGAAAGAAAAAGGTTAAGTGTCTTGTGCTTAGAAATTATTATTTTTTGAGTAGAATAACAAAGAAAAATAGAAAAAATAAATAAAAGAACATCTAGGAACAAGCTATTCTTTCTTATTAGAGCTTGAAGCGGATAACTTCAATAGAAGAATTCCTGGATCTTACTTCACTACTTTATTTTTCAAGGGATGAGCTCTGACTCAAGCTATCGAGAAGGGATCTAATTCAGATATTGACCATAAAGCACACAATGTCATTTACAGGTCATTCAAGGCTAAATCTTATTGAGCCATGACTTAGCATATGACATCAAGCCTCAACACAATTTTCATCTCAGACGGGAAATCGACCAGAATATCACACCTAACATTGAAAAGCATCCAACCTTAGCCAAGAAATACGCACAACAATAGCCATCTCCAAGCACATATTGGAGAAGAATGTTAAGAATATGATCCTTTTAAAATAAATCACGAACGAATATGCTTATACATGCATATGTGTATATATGCTTCTTTACATTTTGATGCAAGACAACTCTAATTTACTAATTTTGTAAAAACAAAGAGAAATATGTTTATTTTAAAATCGATGAGTTTTTAAGTTATTGGTATTAATTTAAAAGAAAAAAGTATTTTTTTTCATAGTTTTGATAGTTAATGTAATTTTAAGATGTGACATTAGCCCAACCTAGTGAAGCTCCTTTCATGGCTCAACATAAATTATGCAAGTTACAAAATTTACCTGGTTATTATAAAAAAAATTGTCATTTGTTGGGATATAAAAGGCATAGTTAAAAATTAAATTATTTAAGTATACTTAACATGGCAAGCCTTTACACTATAACATATACACCTTTATAAAGTACTTAAATTTGGCAATACCTCCAAATTTTACAGGACATCTCAAACACAAATTTATGATCACGAAAGTATATAAAAACTATCTCATTATTTATACGCTTCAAACGAGAAGAACAACTCTTACTCCTATAGTTGTATCATATATATATCACAAACAATGACCGGATTCAGGATAGAGACCTACCATAAAAATTAAATTTGCTTTAGACATGGAAGCTCTGGGAGATTCCTATCTTGCAAGCTGTGAATCTAAAAATGAAATGAAATGAAATAAAAGAAAAGAAAAGAAAAGAAAGGGTGAGTCACAAAAACTAAACAAGAGCATGATAAACATTTTTTTAATCCAAACGGTTATTTTTTTAAACCAAAAATCCAATCCTTTGAAAACTCGTTCATGCTCTAAAAATTATATACATCCATGATGTCACTTTTCAACAAAATCCTTAGTATGAACCAATCATTAGTCATACACAAAATTCTACAAGCACATACAATTAAAAATAATAATAAGCTCCACGTATTTGATATCGTTTATATTATATTACTATGTATACGTTGACCATATTATATCTTTGTTGTGGCAAACGTTTCCATTTCAAAATACTATGAGTAATTGACTCATATAGACTGTATTTTCTCTTCGTTGCAGTTAAACTGTATCCATTTCAAAAATTTACGGGTACTTGACTCATAGGCTGCATTATTTCATCGTTGCAGCGTATAATTTCCATTTCAAAATACTTTAAATACTTGATTCATAGGTTGCACTATCTATTTGTCATAGTGAATGGGATTCACTTCAGAATATTATGAAAAATTAGTCCATAGGCTGTGTTATCTTTTGTTGTATCAAACATAAATTACCACAAGACTAAAAATATTAATTCAAACGTTAAAAACCAAAGTATATCACATCAATTAAATTTCAACCACAATTGTATTTAATCTCAAATATTTCATAACTTTAAACCAACACGAAATCACAAAACTTAGATGCCCAAGATATAAAACTAAAACAAAAGTATTGAAGTACAAAAATAATTTAAAATCAACCTGGTTCTGGAAGAACAACAATTTAAAATCAACTTAGTGGTTCTGGAAGAACAATATTTGAATAAAAAAGCCACTAAGCCTAAGCAAGTCACATTTCTTTAGCCATACAAATACTACACATTTCTTTCCTTCAATTTCTATCTCTATAGTGGCTTTAATTTTCTTCATCTGATTCCCTCGTGTCTTTATTTTCATTTAATTTAATTTAACCTATGAAATAGATCCCGGTCTTTAGTTTAAGATTTTTTTTTTAAAACTGGTTCTATTTTTGTGAAAATGTCACAATTTTTAAGGTGTAGCTATTGCTTACAAGATTTTTCTATCCCTCATTAATATTTATCTTTTTAGTATTAGTGAGTATATTTAATGTTTTACGACTTTCTATAGGGGTATATATGTAAATATGTATAAAAAATAGGGGGTGTATATGTAAAAATGTATAAAAAATCACAACAGTCAATGATTACATTGATTTTCATGTTTTTTTTGTTTTCTCAATATAAACTGTTTTTTGGTATTTTATATTTTACAAGCTTTATATTGATTATTAATTTTTTTAAAAATTAACTCAAAATTTAAATTTTAAAATATCAAGATATTACAAAGTCAATAATGAAATTAGAAGAAACAACATGTTTTCAAAAAGAAAATAAATATTAAAACTACAAGAAAATAATTTGATATAAAATTCGAAAATAATTTATTTTTGGAAAGAAAAAATTATTTATATAAATAGAAAAATTGAAAGAAAATAATATACACCTTCCAGTTTTAAATATAAGCCTATATTTGCTGTAAAAGTTGGACTAAGTACATCGTCATTTTTTTTATTAATTAAGTAAGGGAATTCATTTATAAAATAAGAAAAAACAAAAGTATGGGGGCATGAAGCTAACCTATGAGAAATAAAATTTATCTGGACTCAAGTGGTTAATGAGATTCATCAAACGAAGAATTATGTAAGAAAAACTGAGTTTGATTCATTGATGAAACAATTCTAGACCAGACTTTACTTATCTTTCAGCCAAACTTCGGATTAGTAGAACACATTTTCCTTAAGAATCATATGGTTAACACAAAATAAATAAATTAATACACATATGCGAAATAAATATAAAATCTTTTCCTTCTTGTATATATCAATATATAACAAAAGGAAATATAAAATCAAATATCGATGATATTAATTTTGCAATTATATTTAGTAAATTAAATTAGCAAAGGCTAATGAATGTGGAACAATCATTGGTCAAACTCCACTTATCTCTTGATCGAACTTAGAATTAATAGGGCTCCTTTCTCCTGAGAACAGGAGCGTTAAAACAAAAAAGTATACATAGGAATGTGACCTAATAGAATGATTTATAACGAGTTTTTTAAGTGCAACTCGGTTGAAAAAGAGACATTGGTATACAGGGTTGGAGTTTGAATATCGGACTTTCCACTTCTCTACACTTATAAATCTAGTGACTACCAAAAAAATTATTTATTAAAGAATTAAATATATTAAATATAGAAATTATGTATATTAAGAAAATTAATATACATAATTCTTAAGAAAATTAAAAACTATTGTTTTGAACAAAAATCTTTTTCTTTTTTTATTTATAAAATATTTCTTTGCTTGCTTACCAAGTTGTATATTAAGAGCACATGTTTAATTATTTTTATTCTCTATTTTCCAAGTATCTCGGGTAAATATTTCTGATTAGAATACACCTGGTGGTGATTTATTTTAAACAAATCACAAAAGGAAAATATTTATTTTGTTTTAATGAAAGAAAATACTTGAATCGCTATAATGTCGCTCCTAAAAAAAAGAATCGGTATAACGTATATACACCATGCTGATGATGAAAACCGATAGAGAAGAAAACCAGTGACAGTGATCACAACAAGAATTTCTTAACTTCTCAGGTAAACTTTTCTTTCAACCTTCTTTTTTTCTAATTTTATTATTCTAAAACTATTATTTGTATGTTGAAGTTTTTATTCCATAATTTCCTTTTTTTTTAATAACACAAGTGTGGATCGTTAATTAAAAATTATGAACTTGTTATGTCACACAAAAATCTTTCTAAAATTTTCTTTCAATCTTTCTCATCTGAAAACTTGTTTTGTTTTAGAATTAAAGAAGGTAAAAGGTTCTTTGATTGGGATTTCCTTGAGAAATCCATTAGAATCAGAAGAGAGAGATTTATGACTGGGTTTAACACGGAAGTAATTGGAGCTTTTTCAAGGCTTTGTTTTATATACTCTTGTTGTATGATACTCAGTTCACTAGTCAACACAGATATTTCCATGTATTTGAGGATCATAAGGTTTGTTAATTTTATTGACTTAGTGTTTTATAATATTTTATTTTTTTTATAAATGTAATATTTGATTATGTTTTATTTTTCTGATTAATTTTCTTGTTCCAGGTCATTTCACGGAATTGTCGTTTGCTACGGTGATTTTTTCATATAAAAATATTCTGTGATATTTTTTTTCCTCTTTTTGATTTGATGCTATTCAAAAATATGTATTTATTTGATTTCCTTTTTCATTTTGTTTCCTATAACAGTTTTTGGTCTTCTAAGGAGTCTTGTGAAGGAAGACTATTATTGCTATATAAACTCTTGAAGTGGAGTTTTGCTTCTCATCTCATCTCACATACATCTTGAGAGATTAGTATCTGTAGCAACACGGGTTATCGGGTTCAGTCAAGAAAAAAATTGTTATTGCTAATTTTCCAGTAACAAATTTCATCATGGGTCCACCAAGGCAGAAACATAATGGATCTCATGTCTCCCAAAGAACAAGAAGGTTGAGAATTATCTATGATGACCCAGATGCAACAGATTCATCATCAGATGAAGAAAATCACTATGTCGAGGAACCGGGGAAGAGGAAGAGATGTGTGTTTGAATTTGCCATCCCTAATTCTTCTCAAACCACTGTTTGTCCAGTTGAAACAGTGACTGATAAGAATAAGAGTCGTACAAAACCAAAACCTATAGTCAGACAACCTTCTTGCAAATATAAAGGCGTTCGAATGAGGAAATGGGGTAAATTTGCTGCTGAAATTCGTAACCCGTTCAAGGGTACACGCGAATGGTTGGGAACCTTTGACACGGCTGAAGCCGCTTCACATGCATATCAAACTAAAAGACTTGAATTTCAAGTCATTGCTAATCGGCGGTTGGCTTATGAGAAGAGCCGCAAGAGTTTCAAGAATGTTGTTTCTAAAAGGTCAAAGATTGGTATGTCACATAAATCTTCATCGCCCGGCTTGGTTAATTGTGTTCCTAAATTAGTTGAGAGGGCTAAGATTTCATGTAATGAACCTATTGTTGAGAGTCTTAGTATTTCTGTGGTGCAACAGAAACCGGATGTTGTTGAGGATATGTCTTGGCTTGAATCGGATTGGTTAGTATTTGATGGTTTAGGGCAGGGTTTGGATGATCTTGGTTGCCTTGATGACCTTCAACTTTTTGATTTTGATATGAATGATGCAATTGATTTTTCAGATTTTAACTTTTATGACTTTGAGTCAAATAATTTTCTTGATGATGTTGGTGCTGAATATGTTGATGTTGATGCTGAATCTGAATCTGTTGATGAAGATGAGATTGCTAGCTGGATTGAAGAACCCTATAATACACCATCTCCATAAATTATGCAGTTATTTAGGATTTAGTTATTCTAGAGTACTACTACTAGTTCTACAAGTTTTATGTGTATTGGGTTTTCTAGGGCTAATCAGAGCTGTCCATGAATTCTCATATTGTTACTTTACATGAAAGTTTCATGGCATAATGTAGAAGACTGTGTGATTTTAAATATGGTATTTTTTAATATTTAATTTCTAATAATTATGTTACATATTATACGCAAAAATATTCTGTTTCCTCACATTTATTTCATTGTTTTCTCTAACACCTTTAGGCCTCGTTTGGATAAACAACTTATATTGATGCATATAGCATTAGAGCTTATAACATTAGAGCTTACATCATAAGCTCTTATATTTGATAAGCTATTTATGTTTGGATATGTACACTAAAAAGTACTTACATAAATTGAAGTGTTTGGATGTGACATTACATAAGCAATTATCGAAATTTAAATATTTTTAATTTAACAAAAAAATCAAAGAATCGAACCACAATTATCAAGA
>Ga0315914_1001170_pt1 | contig 38128 bp, 20 predicted proteins | sample MpolenodulesMG_FD_203920 | JGI IMG/M metagenome (GOLD analysis project Ga0315914, IMG submission 203920) | Medicago polymorpha root nodule microbial communities from Los Angeles, California, United States - elongated nodules | ecosystem: Host-associated > Plants > Roots > Nodule | place: USA...
GGCATGTAAAGCATAAATGGTTAAAAGAACATAATTTGGTAGCTTTTCCTTAGATAACTTGCAGAACAAGTCACTAAAATGCCTCGCTTAACACATGAAATATGTTACTTTTGAGCACTTATCAATAAGCAGAAGGGCCTGGATTCCCATTTGATGCGCCATCTATGTTGCACTTTAGCCAGTTAAAGTGTGGGGGAGACCAGATGACTTCTTTAACCATTGGAGTTCTAGGTTGGTGAGTGGCAACATTAAAGATCTTCAGTATAGTGAAATCCCTCATAGAATTATTGGATGCTTTAGAGGTTGCATTTCCTGCTAACGAAGTAGCAGAAGTAATCATTGTTATCGCATGTCTCCAAGTAATATTTTTACTGCAGAACCGTGCCTGATTCCTAACAAACCAGATGATGTTGAATAGGTTGATTAGGGCAGATGTAACAACAACTTTACACTGAGAGGACCAATTCATATCACAAATTTTCCAAATGTCTTCCAGGCATGTAAAGTTTAGGAAAAGATTGAGAGCATAAGCTAACCAAGACCAAATATTGATGGCAAAGGGGCAAGTGAAAAATATATGGAAAGAGGTTTCCACATGTTTTAGACATTGATTGCACATTGAGGGAATGTTACCGCCCCTTAACATAAGATTCTCATCAGTTGGAAGTTTATCATGCATAACTCTCCAGACAAAAAGTGATTTAGAGGGAGGAACATCAGCTGTCCAAATAACTTTAGCCCAATGTAATTCTTGAAATTGAGGTTGCTTGAAAGTATATGCTTCCTTGAGATTTAAATCACCAGATTGTGTATGTTTCCATTGAAGAGAATCAGTGGCGAGTTCCATAGGAATGGTAACTTGCTGAACAAGATGTCTTAAATTATGGAATCTTTGTTGCAATTGTAAAGGAATATTCCATTGGCCATTGAGAATGAAATCATTGACATTTGAGGACAATTCTCTGCTAATGTGTTTAGGAGTATTAAAGATCTCAGCAAGGGGAGGTCCACACCAACTATCATTCCAGAAATTGATGCTTTCACCATTTCCAAGCAACCAAGTAGAGTTGGCAGTGATAGTTGTGAACTCTTCTTTGATACTACTCCAAATAGAGGAGTATATATGATGTTGAATGGTTCTGCCACCTCTAATTACTCTATCTTTCAAAAGCTTTGTCCAGGATTTGTCAGATTTCAATAAAGTCCAACAGAGATGAAGATTGGTGGCTGAGTTTAGGCTTTGAAGAGATCTTAAGCTCAAACCTCCCTGTTTCATTGGTCTACACATCTTCTTCCAGGCCACTGTTACCATTTTTCTGTTGTCTTTGTCGCTACTCCAAATGAAATTTCTGATACCTCTTTCCAGTTCTTTGATGAGAGAAACAGGCCAAGAGTAAATGGAAATGCTATAGGTCAAATTTCCCCATATTATTGCTAAGAAAAATTCCTATACAAAAATTAAAAACATCATGTGTATGAAACAAGTACACACTAGTAAATATAAGATGGTAAGATATATATACCAAGTGTGATACAAGTGATAGATATTTGGACCCCTTAACTATTTGGTAAAGAGTGACTGATGTGTATGAAAAATATTTGTTGGAAGACGTCAACACCTTAAATAAATGTCATTTATTTGAGGATTAGTGATGTATAATTTAGCAGTTGTACTAAATTGTTGTCAAGTAATAAAATATAAGTTCGTATCCACATCGATTGTTTCAATTTTGACTTAACAATTTTATCATACTACAAATGCAAAACTGGAGGGGTATGCTTGACATATAGGTTGAATAACATAAATTGAAAGACTTTAATTAAAATTATAAATTAAAGATGATTAGGTCTTTTGAAACCCTTTTTTTTTCCTTATTTGATAATCACATTCATAAATTACAATTACTTTGCCATAATTACGATGAATTAACAAAATGGTTAAGACCAATGTCCTGATTCATAACTCTTTTCTCTACTCAGAACACTCTAATGTCTTAGGTGAGTTTGTAAATATCAAAATTTCGATCAAACGTTGATTTAATATCACAAACCAAATAGTTCAATACTTTTAAAGCCGCTAATTGTTTTTGATTATCTCAGATCATGATATAAAAATTAGAGTTAATAATCATTTAAATCTTAAAATCAATTAATATATTATCAACATGTGAAAGACAATAAAGACAAAGATAACTGAATAATTTTAGGTTTGCAATTGCATAAAGGATGCTCAACGATTATATGGGTCAAATAGCTCAAAAGAAGTTTATCTAGGACTTAGGTAAAGGAAATTAGATACTCATAATCAAAATAGACATAGCAACATGATTAATAAATTATACATAACTTGTGCAATATTTCAACCCTTAGATTTGACATGGGTATTGCAATGGTCAGGGTGATGATGTGTTTTACCTTTCGTGTCTCCGTCCCCATCAACGACTCCCATATACTTACTTGTTAGCCTACCCAAACACTCAACATGGACGAGAAATTAAATCTCATGTTCGTCTCTATTGGGTTTGGGTATCCCCGTCCCGTCCCATCCCCTTCCGCGCAATGAATCATTTTTTTTTAATAAAAAAAGAAGTATTTTTCGAGGGCAATGTTGTAATACATTATTCAACAATATTTTCATTTTAACATTTCCTTGACTAGTAAATTTGGTTGCTCCTTTAAATATGAATTGGAAATTATATAACATGGCAAATATCAATGAGTAATAAAGTAATTTTTTACATTTGAGACGAGTTTGGGTATGGGTTCAAAGTGGGTACTTATATCCTCGTTACCCGTCTGGTACCCGTGTTTTGATATCGGGGGAAACCCATACTCATACCCAAACCCAGTCAAAACGAGAAAAATCTATCAAATTGGAATGAGTTCAGACGAGTAACCGCGGGTATGAGTTTTGCTGCCATGCCTAATTTGAAATGGGTGTTGCCTTATAAAGAAAATGCAAAAACCCAGATTTTTTAGAACTATGTGCGCGATGCACATGTGAAATTACTAAAATATCAACGACTTTTTAAAAATTACCATGTGTCCTACCTTTGAAGCCACTCAAAATGTGCAAAGAATTAGTTTAATTTTTTTATGATCAAATTTTTATGTAATGCTTATTGGAGCATAAATTTTATGTTTATATACAATGGCGGAGCCAAGAATTTAATCGAGCCTAGGTAAAATTTTCACCGCAAATTTACATGTGACATAATATATAAATAGTCATAAATCAAAATACAAGAGGCTCGCCATTTTATCGATAAAAGTACAATTTAAAATAAGAGGGATGAAACATAACCTGCCAATAGTGTGCTAAATAAAATTAAGGGGTAAATGCCCTTTTCGAGACCTCTTTGCGGTGAATGTTCGAATAATATCAACATCATCAAGTGACTTGAATATCTCCCGCTCGGTGTAACATATCATCAAGTCATTGAACCACACATCGTTGGTCTTGTTGGTAACAATTCTTTTCTTACAAGCTTATAAGATTCTTTTACTAGCTTATTGACATGACTTGATAACTGGTGGACTTTCAACTTTTATTGATGTTGGTAATAGCTTTGGTGCACCCGTTATTGTTGAAGATACACAAATTAGAAGTTAAAGACTGATTTAAAATACCTTATTGTAGAAGTGATCGTAAGTTTTTATAGGTATGAAGTGATTGTAAGTTGTAACTTGATATTATGTCATTTTTGTCTAATAATAAGGTATTATGAACAGTGATTCAAATTTTGTTACCATAAATTAAATGAGCAATGGAGTATATATAAATTTTGATTTTTGTGAGTATTGAGTATTGATTTGGATGAATGGTGTAATAGTTCATTGTTATGGAGAATTATTCTAGTTAAGTCACTTCAATAATTTATTCTAAAAATTGAATATAGTAATCAATTTCAAATTCCAATAATTGATTATAGTAATCAATTTCAAATTCCAATGATATTGATTATAATATTTTATTATATTGATTAAACTAATTTTAGTGGTAATTTTATGAATTATTCATTTTTAGAATTTATAGTAGAATAGAAAATATAAAAAATAAAATAAAACAATGACAAATTTTAGTGACAGCCACAACCGTAGGTAGAGGTCCATAATGTTTTTTAAATGGTCTCCTTAGAATTACCTATGTTTTGTCCCTAGGTAAAGGTGAAAAACATGCAGGGAAAACCATCTGGCAATAACATACATATTTAACTATGAAAATTTGCTCTATAGTGACGGATTTTGTCTGTCACTACAAGTTAAATTTCTTGTAGCGATACAAAGAAAATACGGGTTGAGCCCAGACGTATGCCCAAGCTCGCCAGGCGGTAAATCCGCCCATGTTTATATATTATAGTTTATTTTGGAGAGTCCACTTGAACTTTTTTTTTTGGCTCTGCCACCAGCTTGGTCCATCTTTTTCTTCAATATTAGTTCCATTTCTCATCACCATAGCCTCCATACTGATTATGCCCTAAGAATCATTTGATACATCTTGTAAAAAAAAACATAGCATGACTGCATAGTTGTGTTAGTTAGGGTGAATTTGTTCTGGTTCAAAAGTCTTTAATGCATAATCTCAGTACAATGACAATTTCTTCAACTTCTTGCAAAACTTAACCAAAACATTCCTAAAATTGACTCAAACAACTGCAAAATGACAGGAAAACACATGAATGTGAATCATCAATAGTTTCCGTAGTCGTGATTGGAGGATACTTTGTTTTAAAAATTAACAGGTATATTTTTATCATCTTTTATAATATTATAAAATATATAATGAAAAATAACTTATTATGTATACAATTAAAGGTGTTTTTTTATATAATAAAAAGTTAAAGGAAAAATTTCATTAACAAGATAAAGATAGAAATATGTATAAAAATTTGTACCATAAAAAACAAGGTTAAATAAATTTTTAGTCCCTATAAATATATCAAATTTTATTTTTAGTCCTCTTAAAAAAATGGAATGTTTTACCCCGGATCTCATGTGTCAAACTCTAAATCATTCAATAATTAATGATTCACTTTTTTTTAATCTAAAATATATCAAATTAAACACAAAATGTTGATTTGATTAAATAATATTCGACCTAAGTAATTATTAAATCATATTTATTCAACTAAATTATATTTAATTTAATAATATTTCTTAAAAAATTAACTTAATAAGATATAAATATATTTTTGGTCTCTAGTTTTTTACTTTTAGTCTCTGTAGTTTTGTTTTGATTTTAATTCTTGCAAATATATAACTTTCTTTACTTTTGCTCATTCTTATTTTATTTAAGTCAATAAAATACTTGCTTATTAAAAAGGGTTTGTCTAACATATACAATATTGCACATGTTAAAGAATCTAAAAGTAATAACTTTTTTTTTAAAAGCAACATCATTTATTAAAAAGTTATATATTTAATATAAAATTTAAAAATTTCAATACAAAATTACTATTTAAACTTCTTAACATGTGCGAATTTGCACATGATAGAAAAACCCTATTAAAAATAAACAAATTAACAAATATTTTATGGACTAAAATAAAACAGCAATGACCAAAATATTGAGCACATGATAAATTAGATACATGTGTATATTTCTATTGATCCAATGCAATTTTTTTTAGAGGATTGATCCAATACACTTGAATATGGGTATTCAAGAAATTGAAGGCTATTGAAGTTGTCCCAAGAACCATGGGAAGAAGTTAATAACCCAAGGAAGAAAGGATATAAGAAGAATTTAAATTAACAATATGAATTTTAAGAGGATAGCAATGTGAATCTATATGGTTGGTATTGTGTGAAGATCCTAGTTTTCAGTATAGCCAATATTGTATGAAAATTATGGCTAGACTAAAATTCATACAATATATTATTATATTTGGTCAACTTTCTAATATTGGTCCAATCCCTCTCTCTCTCTCTTTCTTGTTTCCTTTGTTTTCCAGTCATCAATGAACACTGTTCCTACATTATCTGAGCTATAATTTTGGCCATCCATAAATGCATTCTTATAGGCTTCAATTAACACACTTCCATGGTTTATCCTCTTTTCACCATTTTCCATTGAATCATCATTTTTGTTGATTGTTTAGCTTATCTTATTGTAGCAACTATTTTGTAAAGAAATACAATTCATACATTAAGATAACAATATTCATAATCAACCAATTGAAAGTTTGATTTGATATAGTTGAAATGGGTAGCCTACTCCTAGATCAAATTAAAAAGCAGACAACAAATTTTCTACAAGAAAAGTACAAATCTGCTAGGATGACATTTACAGATGTTACAGGAGCTGAATTGTAAGTATGTGTATATTTTACACGTGTTTTTTATGCACTTATGACACAATGCTTTGTTTAAGAAATTTAAGGGTGAATGTTATTGCATATATAAAATGTGCTAATAATTTATAGATTTTGCTCATCTAAATTTCTGGTAAATAAAAGTGACTCTTAATTTGTTAATAATAATTATGATTAAGGGGCATTAACATGTTATAATAATAATTTATTATTAATTAGGTTAGCTGAGGAAGCAACAAATAAGGATGATTGCAGCCCTGATGCCAAAACAATGACTAAAATTGCTGAGGCATCTTTCAATATTGATGAATATTGGAGGATTGTTGATGTTCTTCATAGAAGGTATATAAGCATGCATATTAATTGTTTTTTTGGCTGTTGAAGAAATGATATATTATATATTAAAAATCATAAAAAAAATTATTTCAAATTTACAATATTTTATGATTGAAAGTGCAGGTTGTACAATGTTGATTGGGAACAATGGAGGCAATCTTACAAAGCACTAGTTCTTCTAGAATTCATGCTCACCCATGGTCCTATAGATTTTGCTCAAGAATTTCAATGTGATGCGGAAATTATTGAAGAACTAGGAAATTTCACTCATATTGATGAAAGAGGGTAATTAACATTTTAACCTAGTTAATATATGGTACCATAATTTGTTTGTTCATTGAGTTTAACTTACAACATCAGTTAAAAATTGAGAAATGGAAAAAGCAAATTATAGAAGTGTCGAAGTGCTAGGCTTGTTGAAAAATATGTTTGTGTATCTTCTAAAATAAATCTAACTTGAATAAGAATATGGGTGAGTTTTCACGTTTATTTTTGTTGAGAAATGTAATTGACCATCTTTAATTAGATTTTCTCTTTCAATCACATTTTTTTTCTATTTACAATACTCAAACTCGACGTTATTTACGTAATATTAATAGTTCTAGTCAGACCAATGCAACGGTGTTTCTATATAATTTAGTTTTGTTATCAATTCATAATTTTGGTTTGAATGTTCATTCTTAAATAATAGACATCATAAATCAACCTGTTAATTATTGATTTCAGATTTAATTGGGGGTGTAGAATGCAAAAACTATCAAACGAAATACTAAGACTTTTACAAGGTGGAGAAGGTCTAAAAGAGGCACGTTTGAAGGCACTAAAAATAACAACTGAAATACAAGGTTTTGGAGGTTCATTAAGCTCTCCATCATCAAGAACAACATCACCTAGCTCACTATCTTCTGATCAGTTAGCATCACCAGGATCGTCATCATTTTGTTCATTTTCTTCCTCAGGCACTCCTAATAATAATATGCCACAAAAGAATAATGTGGATGAAAAGCACCTTTGGGATGGTCCAGCAATTGAAGAGATTTTGATTGATTCTGATGATGATAAGGATGGAGAAATGGGAAAATCAAAAGGATTTGTTAGTGAAATGTGTTCAAAGATTATTGGTGGTAATGATCGTGAAAAGATTGAATTTAGATGCATCTCTGATGTTGGGAGGAAGGTTACTAAAAAGAGATATGATCGACAATATTCACTATGGTTTTAAATTAAGGATTGTATTGTTGTATATATATACTATATAATATAATGCTAGAACATGTCATATACATGTTTAGTCATTTAGCGATGATATATAAAAAAAATCGATCAGTTTAGCACTATGTACAATGATGTCCCTCAGTTTTGTAAATTTGATAACACATATATGGATGTACACACATATAATATCAAGAACGCTTATTTACTCAACAAGTATTTTGCTGTAAGTCCTTTACTTTGAGTCAAAATTTGGAGGCCTAAAATTAAAGTTTAGCCCTTTATTTGGTATGTGTGGAACATGTATAGCCATTGAAAATACCATGATTTCACACTTTACTTTCTAGCAATTTACTTTTTAGTCTTTAAACTTTTAAGCATTAATTTGCTTGTTTTTTTTAAAAAAATTATAGCTAATATTGGGTGTAGAATGGGGCATGGAATGATGTTTTATGATGAGTCTTGTCCGACTCAAATTAGTTATTTATTAGCTACTGGTTAAGTAGAGATTTCTACCCCCCACGTTTGATGAAGATGTAATTTCTCTTTTTTTGGACTTCGGCCCTCCCATCAATAAAAAAAAGTTTTTTTTTCTCCATCAAGGGTTAGAAATTCACCTCTTAAAGATGAATAAATATTGTATTTGGAGTTCAAACTCCGACCCCTATATATTTCAATACATTGTTCCTATAAATTAAGTTGAGCTCACCACACGATTTAAAGTTTTTAATTTCCAACAGTTTTATGTTTTGTCGCACCTTCTTACAATTCAATAATTTTCTTGCAATTTTACCTTCATTTTCATTTCTTTGTTTGTTCTTAAAAATTCATAATCAAACTCACCAAGAACTTTATAAAAATCCACACACACTTGCGTATAAAGTCGTTTAATTAACTAATTAAGTCATTCAAAATCCTATGATGACATTGATTAAACATTTATTTATAGTCGGCTGATTTGACACACTTCATAGTTAACTAAAATTCACCTTAAACAATCAGTTAATTTTGCTTATAAAACAAGAGAGTGTAACATAGGAAAAAAACTAAATGAGTTACCAATTTTCTCTAGATATGTGTGGTTTTGTCAAGCTTGCATAAGTTTGTCGGATTGAGGTTTCCTGTGTATGCATGGTAGGGCTATCCGTGCATATCTAACTATCATATCATATTATATTATTATATTATAATGCTTAGACAGTTTCATATATAAAAAGACATCATTATAAAAAATATAAATATTCCCATAAGAAACTAATGAGAGAAAGGTAAGCAACAAGGCAAAAGCATAACAATATTATATGAAACGATGAATGTGTCATTTGCTGTTTAAGAACATATCCTCTTCATTTTCAATGATTGAGTGGATTTGTGGTGATGAAGGTCCATTTCTTCATCTCTTATTCCTTAAAGTTAACCCGAACGTAAAATATTGTCCTAGATTTAACCTAACTTCAATGATTAATTTTACTGTATTACCCCTATTAATTCAATCGTTGCTTAAGTTTGTTAGGTCCTTTACGTTTATAAGGTTTCAGATAGGTCCTTTAAGTTTCGAGTTTGTTTCAGATAGGTCTTTTAACTTTGGCTTAACAGAGGTTGATAGAAAGGACCTATCAGAAACAAACTCTAAACTTAAATGACCTATCTGAAACCTTATAAACTTAAAGGACCTATCCGAAACAAATTCGAAACTTAAAGACCTATCTGAAGGCTAGAAACTTAAAGGATCTATCTGAAACAAACATGAAACTTAAAGGACCCGAAGAAGTATTTGGCCAAAAATAAATTATACCTTCTCCTTCATTTTTCTCTGAAATCTCCCAACTCTCCATCTCTTTCTCAATCATATCTCTCAATTGATTATAATTTTAATGGAGAGAGAGAGGTTATAAGGGAGGATGAGAGAAAAGTGAAAGAGACAATAAATAGTATAACTCTCTATCTCTATAAAAGCCTTCATTCTCCGATGTCTTAATTCACTCGAGTAGTTTATTCCAAAACCATCATCAATCAACATGAGTAGCAATATCAATAATTTTGTATGTGGATTGTGCAATCATGATTGTACAAACTTCCAATCACTCATAAGTCATCTTGAGTCTCATATGGCTCGAGAAAATCTTGCTATTGCAAGATTAAACTATACCAATTCTCAGGCCGAATCAATTCCCAACCATTTGCCACCCAATTTTCCCATGCCAAAATTCCTAAACCCTAAAACAAAACCTTCGTTAAAAGCATGTTATTTCAACAACCACAACAACAATCTAATGTTGTTGGCGTGGCTTCATTTTCAGCTCCACCATCAATACACCAACAAGGGGCTGGGGGTATGGAAGTCTCTCCGATCGATGGAACTAAGCCATATATCAACATGTTGGATAAACTAATCGACAAAAATGTCTTCATTAACATCATTGATGACACATCATTAGATTTGGAGCTAAAGCTCTAGAGATTTTCTTTATAGGAATTTGTTCTTCTAGATTATTAGTGTATCAAGATGTGATATTGGTTGTTGTCAATTATGTCTATGCATGAATTGAATTAAATCATATATTGTGTTTTGATTGTTATTTGTCTAAAAAAATTATGTTTAAGTGATTAATTGAGAGTTGAAAACTTCATGCTTATTCGTAAGTGTTAATTGGAAGAGAAAATTATTATTGTTTTTGAAAAGGGGAGAAGGAAATTATAATGTTGTAGTTTTTTTAAAGAAAAAAATTAGGAAAGATGATTTTTTTTATTAATTCAAGTGGCACTGTCAACCATTTTACAACTGTCTTCAATGATGTTTAAACTCGATACTTGGATGCTACAAGCCTAAGCTTTTACCACCGAGCTATTACACTATAGTTTATTGTATTGTTTTAAATTTTAGTAGAAATGGTTGTTGAACTATATTATTTGATTGGATATCGATTTTTGTAAATTATTAATTAAACACAATTAATGATCATTTTACAACCATTTTTGAAGAGAATTAAAAAAAATTGTGTTTCTTCAAACAAAAAAAAAATTGAGTAAGCATAGACAAATATGTGTTCTAATTTAAGTGAATATTGTAGATATATATTATCTATTCAAAATTTTCAGTATGACATGATTTTTCTTAGGGGATGGTTATTTTTTTTAATAAGTTCATATTTTCTACGATTACTAATCGAAAATAAAAAAAAGTTTTAGGTAAATACTAGTATATAATTTAATATTATTGGGAGCATTTAACTAATATGGATATCAAAAAATAGTTTAAAGGTTGACCTTTACCACATTATTAAGTAAATTTTAATAAATAATGCGATTCTTCTCCTTTGTATATTATAAAAATCACATTTTTTTAGTAAAATTGATAAGCATCTTTGGTAGCGTTGGAAATTAATTGAGTTGTGTTTGTCTGAACTCGACTCGATAATAATTTATTCAACTTGAAATTCGACTGGAGTTTGATATAAGCCTATGTTTTAGTTCGAGTTTGGCTCATTTAAATTTCACGAACAACTTACTTCACCTTATTAGATTCAACTCCTTATCTTGAACCACATAATTTAAAAGTCATTTTTTTATTAAAAAAAAGTCAACAACTTCAGATATTTGATCTTATATTTTAATTTCAAAAGGACAGATATCAAATTAAAATAAAAGCTATAACAAACATACCGTTTTTAAATGATAGACATAAATACAAAGTTCAAACCTGCATAAATATAAAAAACTTTTAAAGTATATTCAACTACACCTACAAACATCTCATAACAAAAATACAAAAACACCTCAAATAAAGTATATATAACTGAGACAAAATTCTACTACTGGGATTGAGAATTTTCTCAAAATACTCTTTTATTTGGTTCATAAATCGAATTCAATGAGTTAACTATCAGGTCGAATTTCAGACTATGTTGGAGTTGAATTGACTTACCATTATCCCTAATCTTTAGATTTTTTTATGTCCATATTACAATTTTCCCATATCATTGCTAAGAAAAATTCCGATACAAAAATTTAAAACATCCCATGCTTGACACAAGTATACACTAGTAAAGCCAACAAGATATATATATACACCAAGTGTGGCACAAGTGATAGATTTTTGGACCCCTTAACTATTTGGTAAAGAGTGACTGATGTGTATAAAAAATATTTGTTGGGAGACGTCAATACTTTAAATAAATGTCATTTATTTTAAGGATCAGTGGTGGATAATTTAGCAACTGCGTTAAATTGTTGTCAAGTAATAAGATATGAGTTTGTATCCACAATGATTGTTTCAATTTTGACTTAACAATTTTACCGTACTAAAGATGCAAAACTGGAGAGGTATGATGAACATATAGGTTATTTTAAAAAATATGTATAGATATACTCATCTAGTTTATTACATTTTTTAAATGATAAAAGGAAAAAAAACTAAACATGTATATACTCCTTTCGTGTTTGTTACACTTTTATTTTAATATTTAAATTTATTATTGAATTATTTTAATATTTGAATTTACTCTTGTTTATCTATTATATGCGCTATTTGTATTACAAGTTGAGGATAATTTTAGAAGAAAAAAAAGGTCAGTAAAAGAGATAAAACATGCTACATTAAATATACAGATTTTTGCTAGAAGACGTATTTTATGAAGGTATTTTTTAGCAAGTTATTCTATGAACATTTACTAAAAGAACCAACTAATTTTTATGAAGGTGTCTTTTAACAAAAATATAACTAAAAAGTAAAAATCACACTTTGAGGTATGAGTTGCTAAAAAAAATAATGAACACCGACAAAAGTTACCTCTTCTAAAAAAAGAAAGATAAAATTACCTATATTAATTTTGCCGTGCATCGCACAGGCGTACAAACTAGTAAAAATAAAAGCTTGAGGGATGGTACTATAAAGCTTCCAAGAATGTGTTAAAAAAGAAAGCCTCCCAAAAATACATCCACCGCTATGTTTGTGTATCTTGCACATGATCTTCTGTTATATTCCTAAAGATCTTGCACATGATCTTCTACACATTAATGTGATAGAATACAAAAAAGTCATCGAATTTTTTGTTAAATTTCCCGAGTCACACAAAATGGTCCAAATGGTCCCGGTCCCTAATAATTAGTAGTAACTCTTTGAAAGAACTCACAAATTAGTCATTAGAATTTAGAATGACTACTATTAGTAAATTAATTTTTTTTAGGGAACTATTAGTAAATTAATTACTCCACTAATAATAAAATTGGAAACTACCCAATTCCCAAATAGCCTATTGTAAAAAAATAAATATTTGACCCGTTTAAAAATACACGTTGCAGTTAACCCTATCATATATGTTATGGTCAATTTTGACTATTAATATATTTAATTATCAAAAATAAAAAATTATAGAAATTTAATATTTTAAAAATATTTATCAAGACAAATTAAAAAACATCTTACATTATAATATTTGCATATATATATTAGTTCAAAAATATGGTCAAAGTAAGAGCCTCCAGAACAGATAGATCTAATTTTGAGTACTTAGATGATTCTCACGTATACTTATTTAGAATTTTTTGAATAGTAATATCTAATAAACACTCAAAAAGAATCATCTTATTAATTAAAATGATTATTTAAGACAACTTCTTTAATATAAAGTCACATGCTATTACTTTTTACTTTTATTTTTCATCACCTACATTCCATATTTAAACCAAAAGCAATTTTAAGAAAAAGTGATTAATCTTTAATAATAAAACACAAAGGTTAAACAAAGAGGTTACCAAACAGAGAATAAAGGGAGACAGATAAGAAAAGAACCCTCAAAAAGATGAAAGAAGGGTAAAATAGTAATTTAAAAAACAACCTTGAAGCCACAAAACACAGATCTCTGTTTGTCTTGACCATGTCACTGTCTAACCTTGGCACCTCCAATTGTTTGTCATTTTAAATGTTTTTCCATTTTTACCCTCAACTGTTATTCTCTCTAAATTGATGAAATTATTATTATTTGTCACTCTCACACTGGTTTTGGTTGGAGTTGGTATCCAAAGACAACAAGAACAAAATACAATAACACAATCTTTGGATCCTTTTTTCTCTTACACATTTTCTACTTAACCCCTTTTCTTCCTTTTTTGTTTCTACATATAAAAATACTATCTTTTTCTTTCATTGAACCTATTTTGGCTTGTTCTTTTGATTTTTGATGACCCTTTTGGATTGTTAATCTGATTCTGAACTCTATTGGTGGATTATTAGTCTTGGCTTTGTTGGGTCATTTTTTGTGACAAAAAAAATGAATTCTTCAATGAGGTTGGATTCAGCTGTTTTTCAACTCACACCCACTAGAACAAGGTAATAATAGTTTATTCATTCATTCATCAATGGGTTGAATTGAATATTTTATTTAAAACTTTGAACTAGTTAGTAAACAAGTTTGAGTTGTGTGCAATGGTGAAGTTTTTTTTTTTTTTTTGTGCCTTAGTTAATACTTGTGGTATATGCTGGTTTTGGTGTCACTGAATTTGTTTAAGGATGTTAATGACTTTAGTTTATTTCTTTATTTGGCAACAAATAGTGGTTTAGAAGATATATTTTATTTTCAAGTATGTTGATTTAATTTAATTGGAGCCAATTTTTGCAACATGAGTATTATGTGCAAAGTTTAATTCTAAATTTTATGGAAATTTCTGAGCATTTTCCAGTTTGTATTTGGTTAGGGTACTATTTTGTATGTAATCAAATTTGAAGTTTTGTGGATTTCACAGTGATGTTGTCTGTATGAATAAAAAGTACTATAATTCAAATTTAGAAAGGGGGCACTAGCTTTTAGTTATTGATTGGTGTATGCAAAAGCTTGTTCAAAATATTTACACATTGCTTGTGGACTTGTGGTTTTGATCCATCACTCTCTCTGTCTCTCTGCCTTTGTATATATCAGGTTTGACTTGATTATAACTGTGCATGGGAAGAAGGAGAAAATTGCCTCAGGCTTGCTCAATCCGTTTCTTTCTCACTTGAAGGCTGCTCAGGATCAGATAGACAAGGGGGGTTATTCAATTGTTCTCGAGCCTGAGGGTGGCAGTGATGCTACATGGTTTACCAAGGGAACTCTTGAAAGGTTTGACTCTTAATATTTTGGTGTTTATTATTGTGTTTAGCACAGAGCTTCAAAATTGATGTTTCATAAACATTATCATTTGCATTATGTTTATCGCATGATCTAGAATGACATTTTGAAAGGATAGTGAAATTAAGCATAGAAGTGGCAACTTGTAACAGTTGATTGCAAGACTCTTTTTTTTCTTCCAATTATGACATTTTTTCTAGGTCACGTTTTATTCAAAATCAGTTTAGTCTGCTGGACTAATCTTCTATGCTTATATAGGTTTGTTCGCTTTGTAAACACTCCTGAGATATTGGAACGTGTTTATACTACAGAATCTGAAATCTTGCAAATTGAAGAGGCAATTGCAATACAAGGAAATAATTCTATGGGGATTAGCACAGTAAGTAAATATCAAGCATTATTGTATGATTGGTTGTCTGCACTTAAAAGAATGTTTCAGTAATCACGTATTTCTACAGGTGGAAGAAAACCAAGTAAAACATGCAGAAAATACAGAAGGTACGTTTGAAAGAACAAGTCTATTTCAAATTATCATTGAGAACAACTCACTTGTATTAAACAAATATGAGTGTATTTAATGTTCTGCTTAGATTTTCAAGATTTACAGCCACAACTTACAAAACTTGCTGCTGTGCACAGGTAGGAAGACTCAACATGATACTAACGAGGAGAAAGCGATTGTACTTTACAAGGTTAATAACTTAATAGGTCTTCAATAATACATACCATATTCATTTATTAAATTCATTTATTATTCTAATTGTATGGTTATGTGTCAGCCTGATGCACAGCCACCTGAAGCAAATGGACATGCCACATTAGAAGGAAACTCAAAGTAAATTCCGTTTCCTTTACTTCATCCACTCTATGACCATCTTTCGTAGTAGAAAATTATAACTTTTAATTTAGTGTCGTCTCTGATTAAATAATATAATCCGACAAGTGTATATCCCATACTTTGCATTACTTGAAGCTGTAAAAATTAAGTTTCATGCTAGGATATGCTTATAGAAAATATAGCAAATGTGTTAAAAACCTTGATGATTTCCTTTGGCATTAACTTTAAAAAGTCCATTAAAATTCAAAATTTTGATAGTACAAAGTTCTGACGCCTTTTTTTACATCACAGAAAATCCTAAGTTCCGCTAAGAGTTTTATGGTGAATCTTACATAAGCATTCTGATAATATGGTATTTACTTCTCGAGATTATTTGGTTATCCACCACTGCATTAAAAGCAATATCTTGGAAGACTATGAGTTTTTTATTTACAATTATTGAAGATTATTTTCAAATGCAATTGGAATTATTTTCTAATGTGTCTATCACAGCTTAAGTTATTGGGACAAGTTTTTCCATGCTGTTATAAAGTTTTAATTAAAGCTCTGTTGGACTGAGTTTCTTGTTTCCCACAATTGCACATAACTATGATAAGATAAATATGCTTCTCTTTTCTTAATTTGTTCGTTATTCATAAAGCTTCTTTTCACACCGTGAAACAGATTGTTAACATATGTTTTCTATTCAATACTATCACATATTTTCTCAGAGTTCAGCTTTTGAAAGTCCTAGAAACGCGGAAATCAGTTCTACAGAAAGAGCAAGGCATGGCATTTGCACGCGCTGTTGCTGCTGGTTTTGACATTGACTATATACCTGCATTGGTGTCATTTGCTGAATGCTTTGGAGCATCTCGATTGATGTAAGAGAACTTCTGTTTTTTCATACACCATTATGACCTTAAATATTGGTTGGTCAAAAGTTGCGTTCTTTATCCCATTGACCTGTAACATACATCTGCCATCTGGACAATCTTACCAATGCTATTTTTTGTCGCTTAACAGGGATGCATCCGCAAAATTTAGAGATCTTTGGAAAAGGAAACATGAAACTGGACAATGGCTTGAAATCGAAGCTGCTGAAATGATGTCCAACCGTCCAGACTTCACTGCATTAAATGGCTCTGGCATTATACTTCCCAATATGGCCTTTGCATCCCCTACTGAATTTGACTCGGAGAACAACGGGAAAGCAAGTTCAGGTACCTGACAATTCCTGAACATTATGAATCTGTGAACTTGTAAATTTATGGATGATAAATGTCCTGAAAGGATGAATATTGTTGTTTCAAAACAGTGCCATGTGTGGTAACAGAAACGGGACTGAGTGTTAGGCTGTCAAGAACCAAAACAAAAGTAAATCAAGCGTAGCAGAAATGAGGATGGATGTTGCGTTGGATGTGTGGTAAGACTAGACGGGATAGGATTGGAAATGACAACATTAGAGGGAGAACTAGGGTAGCACGTATAGTAGAAAAGATGATGGAAACTAGGCTTAGGTGGTTTGGGCATGTAGAGAGAAGACCTATAGGTTCTTTAGTAAGGAGAGTAGATCGGATGGAGGGTATTCAAATCACTAGAGGTAGAGGAAGACCTAGAAAAACTATAAGGGAAACTATTAAGAAAGATCTAGAGATTAATTAGTTGGATATAAATGTGGCATATCATAGAACATTATGGCGTTGATTGATCCATGTAGCCAACCCCACTTAGTGGGATAAGGCTTGGTTGTTGTTGTAAAACAGTGCCATGTAGCAATGCAAAATGTTGCTTTGATAAAAATGAACTACAATACATGTGACAGGTTTATAAGTCTTTATGTTCAAATGGTTACTCGTGATATCTGGCTTATAATTTTCCTAAACTGAGATTTTTAAATGCTGATAGGCACAGTGCTTGTCTGCCTTTTTTCTTTGATTATTAGAAATGTGTCTTGAGATTTTTGTTTACTTTTCCAGATGTGCCTCCAATGGACCGTCAAGGCCACCAAGATAATATGCATGCTCAATTTCCACATCACATGTTCCCTCCTTGGCCTGTTCATTCTCCACCAGGCACTGTACCAGTCTATCCGCCATATCCAGTGCAAGGCATACCCTACTATCAACCATATCCTGGAAACAGTCCATATATGCAGCCCAATTATCCACCCATGGACGACCCTAGACTAACTCCTGGTCAAAATACGGGTTTAAGAAGGCATTCCATGGATAGTAGACAAAGCAATACGGGATCAGAAACATGCGATGTAGAAGCCTCAAAATCAAGGTTGCATGATGAAGTGGATATGGAGAGGGAAGGTTCGCAGACAGGAGATCGACGGAAGAAGGGTAGCCGGTCGGGTAGACAGAAATCTGGCATGGTGGTTATTAGGAATATCAATTACATAACAAAGACTGAAAACTCTTCTGGCAGTGGATCATATTCAGATTCTGTCTCTGAAACTGATGAAGATATTGATGAACAGGAGCATGCGAAGACTTCAAAAAGGAGAGGATCAAGAAAAGAATCTTTGAAGAAGTTGAGCTCGTCCGATAAGGAAGAAACAGACCATGTGAAGGATGCAGATGGAGGACACTGGCAAGCTTTCCAAAATTGTTTACTGAGAGATGTTGATGAAGATAGACATGCCATTGACCAAGATCAATATGGTATGGAAAAGGTGGATGACAGGAGAAGAAATAAACACGTTTCAGTCAATGACCCTTTAGTTTTGAATGATCGGGAAATGCATCAAGTTCAAGGCAGTCGTACTATAGATGATGCACAATCTTTAGAAGTACATGGAAGAAGCGGTGGTTCAAGGAAGGCTGTTAGTGATGATTTCATTCTTCGTAAACAAGAAAGTCAGTCTGGTAATCCATATCCTTCCTCAGATCTGGAAATCACCGGAAGTGGACAAGGTTATTCAAACGATAATTTGCAAAGGAAGTTGTTTCATGATATGAATGATGATTCCTACATGTTGGAGCATAGATCAATCCTAGTCAATGACGCAGGAAATGCTGAGAGACGCATGATCGACATAGACTCTGAGTTCCCAATGGTGCGTCAAGAGAAAGAAAAAACTTCAAACGGGATCGACCGTATGAATAATCAGCTAGATGAATTAAGCATGATGCCTGTACGAGGAGCAGAAGGGGGATCAATGAGTTATGATCCTGCTTTAGACTATGAAATGCAGGCCCAAGCTGGTGGTGCTCTACCAGGTAAAAACAAAGAGGTATTGGCTGATGCTAAACCAGGATCTAAGAGGTTGGATAAGGAGCCAAAATCAAAACTTACTCCAAATAGTTCTGATAAAAGAAAGTCTGTTGGGCCAATAAGGAGAGGGAAGACTTCTAAACTTAGTCCTTTGGAAGAAGCACGGGCACGTGCTGAGAGTTTACGAAACTACAAAGCTGATCTCCAGAAAATGAAGAAAGAGAAGGTACTCATTCCTACTCTCATAACTCCCAGTCTCCCATCCCACTCATGTTTCTATTTCATACAAGTAGCTTAAAATGGATTTGAAATTTGTATACAGAACCTTAACATGCTTTTTAGTTATAGTAAATTGAGAAGTCATTTGTTTGTTACACAACACTATTTTTTTCCCTTCTCATATCTAGGAAGAGGAAGCAATTAAACGCATAGAAACCTTGAAGATGGAAAGGCAAAAGAGAATCGCTGCCAAGAGTAGCTCAGTCACTACACAGTCACCTGTGGCTTCTCATGCTACCAAGAGACAAGTTCCATCAAAATTTTCACCAAGCTCTCATAAAGGATCAAAATTTAGTGATTCAGAACCAGGACCATCTTCACCCCTTCAAAGATTCCCTGCCCGAACTGCTTCTGCTGGATCTGTTGATTCTTTGAAATCCTCAAAAACCAGCAGATTGAGTACTAGAAGCCCCTTGAATGATAACAAATTAAGCCAATCAGTGTCTTCTTTGCCTGAATCTAAGCTAGAGAAGGATGATAGCGCAACCAATACCAAGGTATCTATGGCACGGATTAGAAGATTGTCAGAACCTAAAATGAGTTCCGTTCGTCAGACTTCCTCAGTTAAACCGCTTGGTGCAGGGACAAAATCAAAGACTAAAGCATCTGATGGACCAGAGAGCAAAAAGATTTCTGCTATTGTGAATCATGATAAAAGCAAGATAGCAGCCCTCCCAGAACTGAAAGTTCGAACATCTAAGCCAAGTGAAACAGTCCAAATCGTATCATCAGTGAAAGTGAAGACACAGAAGTTGAATGATAACAAGTCTTCAATGAATTCAGAAGGTACTATACTGAAGAAAAGTGAAACTGGAATTTCATCCAGTAAAGATGATGGAGATGATAATCCTGTCATTGAAAAAACTGTTGTGATGCTTGAGCACGAGAAACCTTATGCGCCTGCTATTTATGCCAAGAAAGAATATGATAGTGATAATGTGACGGAGAAAACTGAGACAACATCCAATTATGTTGCCATTCGTGCTCCTATTTCACCATTAAGCATGGATACAATAGATAAAGGAACCTCAGAGAGCCAGTCACACCTGCAACCCTTATCTACTGAGGTATGTATTCACAACAACTTACATTAACTTCGATGATGATTTAAATACCTTGTTAGCTCATATTCTCGTAGGGGAAAGGTGCATGAAGAAACTTAATATTTTGACGGAGATAAAATTTGCTACAGTCTATCAGTATATCCTATGCTAACAAGTGCCCAGAGGCACTTGTTAGCATTTTCCTCTAAATAATTACGGTAAACATGAGTATTGCAAACACAATGTTTTTTTAATCACGCTGTTATCTTTCCTATAAACAAATGGCTCACTAGATCACAGAGCAACGTACTTGGTCCCTTATTTGTTCCCACCTTTTACTTTCTACATTTTCTACAAATAACAATCTGAATTTTTTTTTTGGAGAGGAAAAAAAATCTGATTTGTACACTTCAAATATTATGTCTGAAATATACGTCTATCCAATTCTATGATAATTAGAATTTCTATAACATTTGATTTTAAAACTTACGTGCAAGAAATTTCATTTTGATTTTAGATGTGTTGGTATTGTTTATCCAAATTCTTGATGGACTAGAAAACGTTTTAGTTCATCAGCTAATTTTGAATATAATAATATCTTCCAAACCCAGGTCAAAATGGATAATACAGGAAAAGAACCTTCAAAATCATCCAGCAATTGTATTGCCGAGGAAACATATCATGCCCCATATGCTCGAGTTTCTTCCATGGAAGATCCTAGTACAAGAAATAGTGAGTATGGCAAAGCAGCTCCAACAAGTTTAGAAACTACAGCAATCGGTGCAGACACCGGTAAAGCACGTGTGTCTGACATCAGGAACTCAACACTTGAAAAGATTCCTGAAACAACTGAGAAGCCTCATGCAAAGGAATCGCCGAAAGGGTTCAGACGACTGCTGAAGTTTGGGAAAAAGGGTCATAGCTCAGCCACACGCAACGCGGAATCAGATAACGTCAGCATTGATGGTTCCGAGGCAGATGAGGTTGGAACAAATGGTTCCTCTAATGAAGGTAATGTGCTCTCAAAGACATTGGCATATTAAAATTAGTATTCTGTAACATTTTCTGAGGGTACACTGCTGTTAGCGGCCAACACTCAGTGGGATTTAGTCCCACATCGGAGAGATAGGATTCTTGAGAAGAGTTTATAAAGAGGACCGTACAAGCCAGTTTTGTAAGGATGAGTTAGGCCCCGATTTTCATTACAACTGCCCTAGGACCTCAATTTTTGTACCATGATCCACCAAACACAACCTTCACATGATTTTTAAGGACAAACTGTGAGGACTGAGGTGCAATCCATTTGGTCAAAGTTGACAATACTAAATGAGTTTGGGGCTACCCTACTATAAAATAATTGTTTCAAGAGTTTTCCTTAACAGAACTAAACTACGAATATGAAGATTCAAGATTATGACACTAGTGTGCATCTTGTAAACTTACTCCACTTTTTGAATGATTATACTATTGAAAGTATCTTGTGATATATGCATTTACATAAATTCAATGATATTAACAAATTGTTTTGAAGTCCTACTTATTCAATTCTTTGGTTTATACTTTGTTCAATTCTATATATGTATACACAATAAACTGACTATCAAATTTTCCATGTCACTTTCAGTTCATACTTTAAAGAATTTGATCTCTCAAGATGAAACTCCAACTGCCAGCACAACTCAACAAAAATGTAAGCACAATTTACTAACTAAACTTGAGTCAACTTTATTGTCTATAGTAGTATTGCTGATCTGAATATGGATGTTGTTATGCAGCTTCTCGCTCGTTTTCATTGTTATCACCATTTCGAAAGAATAGTGAAAAAAGATAATGATGGCGTGATAGAGTGGATGCTGGTACTGGTAAGGTTGATGCAATCACAAGCTTAAACCCTTGATTCTTTTTTGGTCTTAGATGTCAGGAGCTGGAAAAGAGAACTGAGTCATGTATTGCTATAAAATTGATCTTTGTATATTCATCTAACGTTGTTGATATCCACAAGTGATTAAGGGTGATGTTTTTTTGTCTCTTCTGTGTTCACTGGAACAAATACTTGAGCATTTTTGTTTTGATCCGACAATACATTTCTTGCAAAACATAATACCATTTTTGTTTTGATCCGACAAACCATTTCTTGCAACACGTTTCAATATTTATAATATTGAAAGTTTTTTTTTTGTTTTGATAATTTAGGAAAGGAAAAAGTTGGTAACATAAAAACAGCTCAAAAACATGTAGCACATAAACCATGCTAATATGAACTTGTATTTTTTTTTTTTTTTTAAATATGGTTGGTATTTCAAAATATTCCATTGTAGCTATTTTTTCTGTTCTAAAATAGTTGAAGTTTATTGAATGTATAATAATCTGAACTATGCAATGTATATAAATGGCATGAGTATCTATGATCAATAGTGATGTAATAAAGGGTCAATGATGTAAGGAGCAATTTGGCACACAGTTTTCACTCTATATAGGATACATCCTTTTGGCTATCACTATTAGTAGTGAATATGGTGGAGCTTCAGTCAAAGCGAATGATTAAGCATGAAATGTTGCTTTTGCTCATTCTATTTAAAGCTTCATTTGCTAAGCATTCTGCTGCTTCTTGTGGATCCTCTATGTGACTTATTAGATTCACAGCTTCTTGATTCTTCATCACCTACACATTTATTTGGAGATTCATTTACTTCAAAGAATTATTACTATGAAAAATGATATTTTCTTTATGTTCAGTATTTAAATAAAGAAAAACCAAAAATTAATGCTACTCTAATGGTGCTCTATCTTACCTCCCATATTCCATTGCTTGCTAATATCAAAAATTCAGTATCAGAATCAATACTTTCACTTCTTATGACAAGTTCTGAGCTGCTAGATTGCCTGTTAGCCACTGCATTTCCTGATTCATATGCTAGTATGAGATAAATGAACAAAACATGAGTCCATTTATTGATGAACAAAGGAAACAGTAACAAAATATTATGGTTTGTTATCTTTAGCAAAAGTGAACATTTTATTCCAAGTTCTAACAAAGCCAAACACATTTTTAATACTGGTACCTGAAAATATTCTGCGAGACCAATGTCTTTTGGCTGATTGTTGGCATGTGTCAGTTTTCTGATGAGCCATTCCATCTTTGCACACAACAACTCTATAATTGCCTATATTAGCTATTACCAGTTTTTCTCCATTGATTACCATAACAGATGCTGAACCCATTCTACATGTCTCTTCATATCTATGTTCTTCTCTCATCTTTGCCCTTACACCAAGATAAGCTCTCTTCATCATTTCTTTGCTTTTTCTCCATATTTGAGCCTAAGAAGCAATAAATTATGATACATTTAAAAAAAGAATCTTTCGTGATAAAGTGACCAATATTTAAAGGAAGCATAGTTTGAAAAAAGAAACCATTTTTAGCAATACCATATACCTAATGAGCTAATAAAAATCATGTTTACTCAAAGTACCTCTTGAAGCTTCTTGGAAAAGAAATAGGATTGCATGTACTTGGTAACCTTGTCCCCAACTAGTGGATCAAAGATTCCAAAATACCACAATTCTGTTTGATCCATTTGCTCTCTCTGTACCACAACTGAATCAAAGTCTGAGTAATCAGAACCATCTTTAATCATATGATGCTCCACCACTTGATAACCATGTGTTACTGGTGTCATCCATGAAGGCTTCTTTGCTGGCATGAGCCTTCTCTTCCTTCCTAGAAATCTTAGCAGGAACCTTCTCAACCTAAATGCCTGTCCAAATCAGTTGTTAGATTAGCTTTGCACTAACACAGACACCAAGCACGACACTGATACATAGTAATAATTTAAGAAAATACAAGTAGTTAAGTAACTACATGTACTGACACATGTTGGACACTAAACACACCATTGATCTATAGTGCTATGGACGTGTCATAAGTTGTTTCAAATTTCAATAACCTCTCTCAAATAGCTACTAGATAAACTCAAATAAGTAAATCCAAACAGACGCTAAATAGAAGCTCAATGTAATGTAATATGGAAATAATGGAGAGAGGACATTGACTTACCTTGAGCTTGAGATGAAGATGTCTGATTCTCATCTTGTTTTGATCAAAACTTGAAGGGAAAAAAAACTTATATTTGCAGAAGTTGACTTGAAAAGTTAGTAAAACAAGTATCCTAGATAGAAGAAAATAAGAGAGAACTCAATTCATTTGGTTTTTGGTAATATATATATATATATATATATATATATATATATATATATATATATATGTGTTTAGTAAAAAATGGATTGGCCTTTTTTTCTTCTTCCTTGGCACTGGCTAGAAAGTTGGTTTAATGGGCACATGCAAAATCTAGAATAATATTGTTCCAAAAGTTAAACTTAGACTCAAAGATATACCCTTGGGAATTCCCAAGCTACTAAATTGAATTAACCATTTAGCTTTAAATTTCAGCTCTACTTATTGAACCAAAAGAAAAACTGGAATTCAAAAGAAAGAAGGGAAATTGGACAAGTTGGCATGAGACACACAATTTTTTTTTTTTATAAAATAAAAAATGGCATGACACACACAGCTTCTATTTTGATTTTATATTTTTTTAAACCAACACTCACGAGTCACAACTCTTTTGTTAGGAAATTTGTACTCAAATATATTTATATTATTGCATATGATCTGAGGTAAATTTTGGTCCAATCAATGATGTAGGTTTAATTATTGCATATTATTATTGCATATGATCTGAGGTAAATTATTACTCCAATCAATTTGTATGATCATTCTTTCCCCCTTTTAAGGGTTATTCTTTATCTTTGACGGATTTTATGGGTTATTCTTAAGTTTGTAATTTAGTGTCAACTATTGGGAGATGACTTGGTCACTCGGTTGTATTTTTAATATGAACTTGTTTCTTACTCTAATATACTCATATCTGTTCTTGATACTCTACAAAGATTTATACCTTTGATTCATATTTGAACATAAATGCAAACAATACACAAGTTGAAAATCAGAATAGTAGAAGAATAAATAATTGTGAACGGCAGAGGCCATAAAAAGATAGTGGAGAAATGACAAATGGCACATAAATATTCACGGCCTTTTGGTTACGCTTCATAGTGTTGAACGCATTATTTTAACTTAAATATTATATTATTAATTTGGTGTCAATACATTAATTTACTTTTAGTTTAATTAATAGGCATAGATTTGTACATTTGTGTTCTCGTAAGTTTATTTTTTTAAGCAAAAAGATAATATATTACATAAAAAGAAAACGATACAAAGATTGGGGGACATATAACTTGATCCAGGAAAACCCAAATGGGAATACATCGTGATAAATCAGCCTAAGTGGATCTACTCTAATCTATTCTAACAAAAATTCAATAATCATAGGCGCAACCCAACAAATCCGCGTACGGGCGCGAAACCAGGTTACAAAAAAGAATGAAAAACGAACATCTGCAGAGAACAGTTAGAGTGTAATTATGGCGAATGGACCGACTGCCAACACGGTACAAAATTCAAGTGTCAACAGCTCCCCTGAACCAACAACAAGCATAAAAGCTCTTTTGAGCAAACTACGCGTAAGAACTCAGATCAAGGGATGAGTCCAATGCGTCAGTGATCAGAACTTGTCACCCAATCTATGATCAAACAAAAACAGAGAACAAACAATACGAACAAAAACAACACGGACAATACGGAAATAACCAACGAACATAAACACCAAAAAAACCCCAAACCACCGGCGTGAAGGCGACGAATCAAAAGCCAAGAAAACTGCAGATCTCAACAGATCTGAAAGGACCAGAGATCAAAGGCCTTGAACGGCTAGGATGTCTGAAACCAGGAAGGAAGGCAGGGAGAGAGCCACCACCGACCCTGCAAAGAACCACCCACCAACTCACCACCCAAAAATCCACCAACCAACACCAAAAATCCCAAAATCGAATCCGAATCCGAAACAAGAATCTGAATCAAACCATCCTCACACCATCAAAACACGGCGACGCAAGCCAATCACGACGGATTCTCGTAAGTTTAATTCAACTGATATGAACATTATAAAATATATATATGTTTGGATTTCGAACCTCAAACATCTCATTTATCTTCCTTAAAATTAATTTTTTAAGAAAAGAAAAAATGGAATACATTATCGCATAAAATAGTTTTACACCATCATCCAATTAAAAATATTATTATATTATATCATATAACTAATTTGATAATACTTGTGTGATTTCGTAGAATATAAAAAGATCATCGGATTTCAGTGGAAAACTATTGGTACATCTCAATTTCGGAAGATGAGGAGCTTGTGTAAGCGTGGTTTTTTACATCTATCCGCGGGGCAGTTTGATTTGAGACAATTTGTATATTTGATTATTTTTTTATGCAAATATATTTAACACTTTAAATGTGTAAAACAGAAGCTACTGAAGATTGCTGCTAGTTCAATCTACGTTGACATGAAAATTAGAAAGTATTTAATGGTCGTGCCGTTTATTAGCTAATCAAAAGTCAACGGGGTTTGTAAAATAAAAAATCTACGTAACATGAACCGGAAGCTATGCATCACATATACGGATACAAACACGAACACGAACACTAGCACATCAACACCGTTAATGATTCTAAAAAAATTATATAATACAATGTAATCATATGTATGGGTATTGTGACGCGTGTCCGACATTGAGACACGCTTAATCCAAGAAGTGTTTGTATTTCATGGACTAGGAGTAGTTAGATACCACCTTTATCCTTTATTTTACTTTTTTGAATTGAGGCTCAAGGTCTTTAACTCATTGATTCATCAATAATACAAATTATGATAGAGCTTCTGTAACAAGTTTATGGGCAAATACTATTTGTTAGATTCCGAATAAACTTAGCTAAAATGTTGTCAAATGGAAATAAGATTTGTTTAAAATAAAATTAGATAGATTTAAATAGCTAGATCATATAAATAGGAGTATCATATAGTAACTTGTAAATAGGGATAAAAAAATACTTGGTAGTTATTTTTCTTTTTACAGTTTAAGCTTCACTTATTCAAAAGTTAAAATAAGGATAACACAATCAAAAGGATCGTGAGTTGGGGTACATCCATATTTTGATATCAATACTAGCTATCAAGATAGCTAGATACATGCTAACGATACGTAAGAAATTTCAAAAACCTACAAGGCGTTAACTTGCAAAAACCTTGATTCTAAAAATAGACTAATTTCTTTTATATATGACCAAATGTCAATGATAATGCGAGATCAACAATCTTTAATTTCATCCGACTACATAGAAACAATATTATTTACCTGTGTTTGTTCAAATTAATTATAGATGGTCTCTAAGATGACACCAATACAACTACATGTTGACAAGTCATTTGCTCAAACTACTTAATGATGGAGCAGCCAATCCACAATGTTTCTGTGGTGGCTTCAGAAATTGAGATGGAATGCATAACTACAAGATATAAAGGACTTGTATAGTTCAAACACACGAATTCACTATATGTCTCTCATTTTCTCTCTTATTCGACAAGATCAATACACTCTAATAATAAGATCAAAAGAAGATTTATCATGCTTAGAGTGGTCAGTAATATCAGCTTCCAACTTGCAATCCACCTCAAAAAGGACATTGTGAAAACCCAACTCAAAAACCCACTCAAGAGCTTTCAAAAGACACATATTTCCCCCTCTGTTGTAGTGAGAGGTAAAGAAACTCTCTCAATCTTTGAAGCAACAAAAGCCTCATTTGAGTCCCCACAACACATATCCAGACCAGTAGAAAGTAGATGGAAAAATCAACATCCACATTACATTTTAAAAAACCATTCGGAGGGAGTGTCCAACGAGATGAGAAAACCTGGCAACTAGTAGTAATCGACCCTTCCCACAAACCATCATTTAAAGATTAACTCGAGTTAGAAACTTTAAAGGCACGTCACTTGTTCTAACTCAAGCTGGAATTCTTAACTTTTAACTTTTCTCTGTGAATATGCACATCCAAAATGTTCACAACTATGGACGTTTGCAACATCGTGAACATGCAAATGACAACTACATGAATGAGTACACCTAAGTTCACTTCATCATCAATTCAAAACACAGCTTTCAGTACCAATATTGGCATGTCCCTATACTGGAGCATGGACCAAACATACAACTATGCAAGTTACCGGTGGATACTTCAACTGTACAGTTACACTGTCATGCTTCTAACAAAATGGAGAAGACGATTAAGGTTCTTATTTAGTTGAGGTTAGATTAGTGATTTCCTAGGACTTTTATTTGAGAGGATTGAGTGAAGGACTTGTTTATAGTAATTTAGTATGATTTGTCAACTAAATCCTAAATCAGTTATTTTTTAGTGCTTATTTACACCGATTAAGTACTAATTTAGTGAAACAAAGACTTATTTATACTAATTACGTATGATTTAATTGTTCACTCTTGGTTTACTGATGATTTAATTGTTATACTAATCAAAGACATATTTTTAAGACTTGGTTACACTAATTAAGTATGATTTATTTTTTCTTGGAGGATTAAGTAAGTATGATTAATGTTTGGCTCTTCGATTAGTGATTTTCAAAAACTTATTTGTACCAATGATTAAGTATGATTTAGCTATTGCATCTTTGCTTAATGATCTCTTAGAACTTGCTTATACTAATCGGGTATGATTTATCTATATATTGGATCTTCGATTAGTGATTTCCCAAGACTTGCTAATTAAAGTATGATGTATCTGTTGGCTCTTCCATTAGTGGTTTCTTATGATGTATGTTATAGATTTATCTAAGACTTTTTTTGAAAGATTCAAATTTGAAAAGTAGAGAGGAGACTTGATTCAATTTGAATTAGAGTGGTACATAGCTTGTCTTGGAAGCTGTTGGTTATAGTGTTGGTGTAGGGAATATTTCACCCAAAATGGGTGTGAAGTTTATGAAGCTAAGAGAAAGGTGTGAAGTCTTAGAAGCTGAGAGAAGAAAGTTGCAGCAGAGTACATGGGCGGACGAGAAAAATAGCTACCTTCAGGCCCAGCTCATAGTTGGTTTGAATTTGAATTGGGAAAGCTAAAAGAGGATAAAAAGTGTACTTTATAATTTTGATGATCAATAGGTGGAGTTGCTTATTGATTGACACTTGGAATTTGTTGCTAAAAACATGTGATGAAAAGGTCTAATATTAAGATAGTACCATGTCATGAATTGGAATTGTATCAAAGCTAATCTATGAGCAAAATGAAGTTGCCATTTGAAACTACCAACAGATTTTAAATAAGAACAGAACCAACATTAAAAAAATAAGTTAACCTAATAAAAATAAAGCAAAATTGGAAAATTGAGTACTAACATAAATCTCGTAACACAAAAATATCTTAGGATCAAACATTTAACCAACTGTCTTAGTGATACAAAACACATAAACATCCAAGTTGTACTAAATAGGAAATCAACAACAAAATTTGAAAATTGTATCATGAAGTAATGCCTAAGCTGCGGTCTTCCTCAGCTTAGCAAGTTCTTGCCTAACAACACCGGCCCTCTGCACAAATTGAAATTTAAGAACATCAATACATACATCAGACTCAGAATGAATACAACCTAGACACAATTTGAAATACAGAATCTAACCCTACAAAGGGCCTGTTTAGATTCGCTTATCAACAGCCAAAAGCATGTAAGACTAAATGTGTCTATTGACTTGATACTAAATTATACAGCGAAGGTAACATTTCACATATCAATTTTGGGTGAACTTGGTGCAAATGGTCTATTTCTCTAACTCCTTTACAACAGGTTTACCCAAAATTGAAATGTAAAATCAGCTGTATAATTTAAAATCTTAGCGATAGACCAATTTAATAAAACCAAGTGTTTCTGCACAAAAAATAAAATAAAAATCAAAACTATCATTTTTGTAGAGTATGAGTGTTGTAATGAAAATCCCATTGATCAGGTCAAATGATAACAGCATGTTCAAAAGTTGTTTTGACAGTTTATTTGACAAGTTCTCCAAATAATTTATGATAACAGATGAAGTTTGTTTGGATATGCTTCTTTTTGAGCTTATGCAAATAAATAAGCTTTTACATATTATTCATGAGCTTGTCAAGGAAGTCAACGGAAAAACAGCTTAGGAAGATACCATTTTTGTTAGTAAGAACTTATGAATTAACATCAAAGCTTATTTAATTGCATAAGCTACTTTTCATAAGCCAATCTAAACGGGCCCTAAATCTTATACAAAAACAATTTGACATCATTTTATCTTTTGCAACAGAAACAGCTCATCCATAACAGCTTGTATAATAACCCCCCTTACACTATAAGCTATAAATTAAGTTATTTATCCAAAGAGGGCCTAACTTAAAAGTATTTCACAACAGCTTCTACAATAGCCACTTAACCTATAAGCTGCAAATTAAGTTGTCTATCCAAACAGGTCCATAACTTAAAATCACTTCACAACACTAAACAAAAACACAAACTAAAATTATACCTTAATCTTTGCCAACATAATCTTGAACCTATCAAAATCGTTAAGGGAAGCCCTCCTCTTCTTAACAATCAATTTCCTTCCCCAGGAGCTCTTCTCCCACTTGTTCTTCACATCTATCAATTTCAAACAAAACCAATTACAACAAAAAACAAATCTAATTTCAACAAACAAAACATAAATACAACATTAATAAATGCATAGATAGATTAGTAGAAAAAAATCAACCTGCAGCTTCCATGGCTTTGACGAGATCCTTCTTCTTAGGAACTCTTTTGATATCAATCTTGATATCAGTTAGAGAGAGCCTCTTGAAATTGATTGGGACTCTCTCCATGTCAGGTGCATCCACAAGAGCCTTCAAAACAAACAAATCACAAACATTTTTCAGAAATTAAGCAAATGGGTATGGTTGAAAATGGAAAAAGATTCGAAATTTGAAAATGGGTTACCCTAGTTTGGTCGATAACATCAACGATAACAACGAGCTTGCCATAATCTGGGCCATAGTTGACAAGTGCAACTCTTCCGATCTCAACAAACCTCTTGAACGGCTGAACAAAGAACACAAAGTGAGATTAGAGAAAGATTAAGAAATGGAATTGAGACAAAGATGAACAGAGAACTGTGATTCACCATTTTCGATTTTCTGAGGCACTCGCAGCTGAAACAAAGGTTGGAAGAGTGTTGTCAAAATTAGGGTTTTTGTGATGTTTTATAAAGAGGGGCATTGGAATGGGCCTGTGTTCGGGTATGGGCCCAAAATAAAGAAAAGCTAAAATTGTCTTACAAATTTTCTACTCTCTCCACCTCATCTTTACTTGTACAACAAATCTAGCTTCTTTTGTTACATGGTATTCTAACATTTTTCAAATTAAATTTTAAATGATTTTGGAGATAAATTTATTAATGTATGTAAGACATTTTGAAAATAAAATGTTAGAAGAGTATTTTGTATTCTAAAAACTTACTTTTGAAATCAAGTGCTAAGATGTTTGTTTACTTGATCATTTTGAATGTGTACGTCTTTTATGTTCGACGCTCATGGACATGGACTGTGTTTTATACCATTATGAGTGATATTACCCTAGGAGAATTTGGTCATTCCTAGTGGATTAATCTATTATTCACATTTTATTTCTACATCAATAGTAATAGTGCATTTATTTATTTTTTCTTTTTCAAAAAGAATAAGTGGACTCACTTCGTGGGAATCACTTTGCAGATCTGAAAACGTACGTGTGAATAAAACAATCGAACCAAAAAGGAAATTACGTTATTTTAGTGAAAATATACATTTGCCTATAAACTTATTTTGCGCCTGCGATTGTTGTCGGTCTCAGATCATCGCTGTTTCACATGTAAGCCTTACTCAATTGCAATTTTTTCCTTCTTTCAATTGTTCAATTCTAATTGTTTACTTAATGGATCATGTTTGTAACTTTGAAAAGTTGTGAAATTTTGGAAAATTAGTTCATGGCCATGCAATTGAACTCATTTTCAGCTTTGGCTTTTTTTTTCTTTCAAGCAGCTCAATTCTGTGTATATTCTTTGATTTCCATTGGTGATGGGCACTAAACTAGAGCTCAATTATTGTATAAGCATTATGTAAAATGGAGACTACTCACTTCAACTCATTGACTTAATTTTCAGATTTTGATGCATTGTTAGGATATTATAAGATTAAATTCCTGCAATTTCTGAAAGATCTGTGTTTTTATTATTTGCTAGTCAAAAAGAAACGAATATATCATTTATATGTGTAGGGTGATAGGAGTGGATTTATGTTGATTTGGGGTCTGTTTCGATACACAGCTTATAGCACAAGTGTTTATCATGATAAGCGCTTATGTATAAGCTTGATTCTTTTTGTATATGCTCTAAGTTGTTTTTATAAGCTAGATTGAAGAACTTATGAAAATAAGTTTGAAAAATCTTATGAAAATTGAAAAATCTTATGAAAATTGACAAAACTTATGTCAGTAAAGAAGCACAAATAAGCCAATCCAAACAGCCCTTGGTCTGTTGAACTTTTACTTGTATGTTTACTGAGTTATGGATGTGTCATGTGCAGCAAAACACAAAAATGGAAGGGACTGTTTTCGCTGCTACATTGGAAGGAATAAAGCATGTAAAGTCTGAACAGGGAGAAATTCTGTCACAGCCTTTCTTGGATGTGTGCAAGCATATACTTCCTGTTATAGGTAATTGCTCTATGTCCTTTCATTTGTTATTGTTGCAAGACGAGGATAGTGAAAGGAAAACTTGTTTATTTGACATTTTGACGTGTTTTATTTTGTGAGGGGAATATAGAATGGCCCGTTTGAATAATCAAATGTATATTAAACAATACTATAGCTACCATAAATTTAATCTAATATTCCAAATCAATTCAAGTAGCATTGAAGCCTGTAACCTAAATAGCCAATATCTGCAGCTTAAAAGACCTTTGTATCTTTATCGTGCCTACTTCTTTACCTTACTCCTCCTTTTATTCGACACATTCTAGTATGTTTATTGCAAGGTAACTCCAAGGATTGTATGGCATGTTTTTAATGTATAAATTTGTTTCTTTAATTATACTTTGGAACTGTTTATGCAATATCACTGCATTTGTGGCGTCTGCGCTTTTTACACCTTAGCAATATGTGAACATTTTGTAGACTGTTTTTAACCTGTCTCTTGGTTATTCAAGTTTCTAAATCATTTTAATTTTAAGGAAATATTTCATTAAAAGGAAAAGGAATAGAAGACAGGAGGATCTTGGACCCATCTCTATCAAAAACATACACAAACATACCTTTTAATCTGTAAAAGTAGTTAATTACGATCTAAACTCTACAACGTAAATATGTAAAACATGATAGATTGCAAATCATTTTGTTACAATTTGATGCCTGGTCTGTCTCAAATGTGCCATAATATGACTACTTTTATCATTGTTGACTGAACTGGTGTTATTCTTATGGCAGATAAGTTTGGAGCTGCTATGACCCTTGTCAAATCTGACATAGGTGGTAATATATCGGTATGTTTTGTCACCTGTTTTTATCTTGTGTTTTTCATTCCATATATATATCTCATATGATTGCTTGCAGCTTTAGATCAATGTAGTATTTTTGTTTTCCTTAAGATGACATACCATGGTTATATGGCTATACTATACTTGAAGTGTATGCTGGGTGTAGATTCATTTTTCAAATTCATATATAGTTTGCTTGTATATATATAATTACGCTGTACTACATTTTATAGAACTTTTGGCAAATCATATGTACCAAACTTATATTTTTTATCGAAAAAAAAAACACTTAAATTGTATTGGATTCAACAATTCAGATGCCACATATTCTTACTCTATACTATTTTGACTTTCACCGCAGAGATTGGAGTCCAAATATTTATCTAATCCAACCAAATTCAACTGCCTGTATAGTTTGGTACAAGTAGAAGTTGAAACTAAAACTGCCAAGGCATCATCCAGTTGTACCAATGGACTTCTCTGGCTTACAAGGTAATGAATGCCAAACAATTACTGCTTAACTTATTCCTACTGTTATGGTGTTCTCAAATCTATTATTATAGAAAACTCTTTCTTGACATTATGATGTTCCAAGTAGAGTTTATTTTGCATGAGTAAATGAACAGTCAAAATAAAGATCAGGAAAAAAAGGATGCCAATATGTGCATAAGATTCCGAAAGGATTATTTTAGCTAGAAATTTGATAATAGAAGTTATGTCAATGCATGTGCTTTCAAAATTTGGGACCAAAAATGCAATATGATACTGGACATAATGAATATAGAGATTCTATAAAGAACAGTAATGTGTGCATACATGCAAGAATGTTTACTATACGTGGATGATTTATATTATTTCTATTTGTTCTAATTGAGTCACTTTTTCAAGGTGTGTTAGGGAAGATTTATAATATTTTTATTATCTTTCAGCTCAATGGTGGATCCTTTCAGTAGCTTCAATTATAAAGCTTTTTATTTTTCTTCAATTTATGCTGAGGTTTTGAAGCTCGGAATTATTCGTTGTTTACTAATTTTGTTTTCCCATGGTTAGAGGCCTCAGCAAATGCTTATTTGTTTCCTTTATGTAATTTGTTAGTATTTTAATTTATGATACATTTATTTCTCTGACATGTAAAATCTTCAGAGCAATGGATTTCTTGGTGGCACTGTTCCAAAACTTAATTGAGCATGCGGATTGGTCAATGTCACAAGCCTGTACTGATTCCTATAACAAGACTCTAAAGAAGTGGCATGGCTGGCTTGCTAGTTCAAGCTTCACTGTAAGGGATTTGTTTTCTATTTTTTAAGAGTGTTCATATAGTATATGGTAAAATGGTTTTGTAATAAATATTTTACCTACAGATAGCGATGAAGCTTGCTCCTGATAGGAAGAAATTCATGGAGGTGATACAGGGAGGTGGTGATATCAATGCTGACATTGAGCAATTTTGTACTAGCTTTTCTCCTTTCCTCGAAGAGAATCACAAGTTTCTGGTAATTTTTGTTTTAGTTCTTTTAGCGTATTAATGATGATTGCTGACATTAATCTACATGGCCTGAAAAAGGAGACTGAACTGTGGACTTTGGATTCCCTGCATTTTGAAAACAAGGGATTTACACACATTTATTGAGATCAGTCGAATCAGATTACATCTGCATGAAATCATCTGGGAACAATGTTCATCTTGGATTTGAGATTGGACTGCCAAGATCAATTAATGTGTCATGCATTTACTGCACGGAATCCAAATCCCTGAAACTCTGCATTATCGTGTTCTTAGTTAAGCCATATTTAGAAATATATATATTTTGTTAAATAAAAAAAGTCCAATACACAAACACACACACACATAGTGATAGCAGCTCCATGATAAAGATATTAGTTTCTTAAAGGATCTTTGAACTTAAAAGCTTGTTGTTTTGGCACAGGCTCGATTTGGATTGGATGATATGAAGGCTTCATGAAGGATGGATTCATGGACAGAAGTCTATTGATGAATGGCTCTTGCATTCTCACTCTCTTTTTTGTTTGAGTCCTTAAACTGTGTTTTTCTATTGGGATCCAAAATAATGGACATGATAACAAAAAACTAATGACTTATAGTCATTATCCTTACAAATGACTTGTTTTCTGTTTGGTGGATGGAATGTTGGGATAAACGCAATTTGGTTTGGCAAGAAACAAACTTATTGAACTATATTCGCATGCGGTTAATAGAAATATTGATTATCTATACAAACAAGAAGAGTGATTATTTTCACTTTTATCAATACAAACAAGAGTGATTATTCAGTTTTTGAAAGAACATGACTGTTGTTTGCCAGGACAGGAAAGCTGTGTAAACTTGATGTCGTAGGTTTTATTTTCAACCAAATCAAAATTGCCTTAAAAAGCAGTTCAGATACTTCTAACTAACACACTTGGCACGTCAACCCAAAATATGAGTACAATTCATACCACCCCTAGACCAAATGCATTTTGTTTCATATAGCTCTTAAAATTTTAACTAATACTATGATATCGTTTAATGATATTTGTGACCATTAAACGTAAACTTTGACACTCTAGAGCTTTTAAAAGGCAGCGTTTTGATCCAAGTTAACAACTTAACAGCTACATCAGCAACATCAATTAATTAATTAACTGACAACAGGGGCAATAGTGAAATAGTTTATCAACTAAAAATACTTATTTGAAACTTTTGAAACTTAAATGATTAGTTTAGGAATTCTGTCAAACTTAAACAACCAAACATAATATTTGACCTTATGCGGTTGTTAAAACTTGCTGGGTTGTGCCTATTTGCTCTATTGACATGCACAAGCTTAAGACCTCTTATTAACATTTGATTCCTTCGATAATCTACTACTAGACAATTCAAAGCTAAAAAACATTATTTTAGAATGTAGACTACTTTTTAACTCTTTATTTAAAAACTCATTTCAAGCTTGTTTATAGAGACAAACAAATGATGTTGCTCTTTTTTTCCGGATCAACCGCGTCTTCTTTTAAATTAAATGTTATTTTAACCTCATGTCTAACTTATCTAACTGATTACCGACAATGTAAAAATTTTTTCTACACCAATGATGCATTTAAATTAAATATTTTTTTTTTCTTTTTGAAAAAGAATAAGTGGATCAAAGTAAGCCGTTGTCACTTCATTTTCTTCATTCTTCAACTTTGTTTCACATGTAAGCCGTTATCACTTGCAATTTATTATTTTTTTGACAAGAAATTCAATTGTTCAATTCTAATTGTTTAGTTAATGGATCAAAGTTTGTTGCATTGGAAAGTTGTGAAATTTTGAAAAATTAGTTCATGGGCATGCAATTGAACTTCATTTTGAGCTTTTTTTTTTCTTCCAGTAAAGTTTTGATTTTTAATTTATTTTAAAATAAGCAGCTCAATTCTGTGTGTGTTCTTTGATTTCCATTGGTGATGGGCACTAAACTAGAGTTCAATTATGTAAGGAAAATTAATTGTGATGATCAGATGCAAGTTATTATGTATACTTAGCTATAAGCATTATGTAAAATTGCTTCTCACTGGCTTAATTTTTAGATTTTGATGCATTGTTAGGATATTTTAAGATTAAATTGCTTCTTTTGTATCTATCCTTTTACTAGCGTAAGTTTTGATACTTCACATGCTATTTACCATTGATCATTACTGCCTTTTATGAAAGATTTGTGTTTTTATTATCGAAATTACATTACGAAATTTATCATATATATGTGTAGGGTGATAGGAGTGGCTTTATGTTGATTTGGGGCCTGTTTGGATAAACAACTTATTTGTAGTTTATAGCACAAGTGTTTATCATGATAAGCGCTTATGTATAAGCTTGAATAAGATATTTTTATAGCTAAGGATATAATGATGTTAAGTTCTTTTTGTACATGCTCTAAGTTGTTTTTATAAGTTAGATTGAAGAACTTATGTAAATAAGTTTGAAGCTTATGAAAATTGACAAAACTTATGTCAGTAAATAAAGCACAAATAAGCCAATCGAAACAGGCCCTTGGTCTGTTGAACTTTTATTTGTATGTTTATTGAGTTATGGATGTGTCATGTGCAGCAAAATACAAAAATGGAAGGGACTGTTTTTGCTCCGACATTGGAAGGAATGAAGCATGTAAAGTCTGAACAGGGAGAAATTCTGTCACAGCCTTTCTTGGATGTGTGCAAGCATATACTTCCTGTTATAGGTAATTGCTCTATGTCCTTTCATTTGTTATTGTTGCAAGACGAGGATA
>Ga0315914_1001171_pt1 | contig 38127 bp, 20 predicted proteins | sample MpolenodulesMG_FD_203920 | JGI IMG/M metagenome (GOLD analysis project Ga0315914, IMG submission 203920) | Medicago polymorpha root nodule microbial communities from Los Angeles, California, United States - elongated nodules | ecosystem: Host-associated > Plants > Roots > Nodule | place: USA...
CATTATTTTGTTATTTTGATATGTTTGTAAGACTTACTACTTTGATCATATAATTGAAATTTTCTTTGATGTTACCTTAAATTTTGTGTAGTGCAATAAAAAGTATTGCCGAATATATTATTTTTTTGGTCAGGAATTATTGTGAAAATTTTATTATTATTAGAAAATATTTATATTAGGGTTTATTAAAAAAAGAAAAAGAGAACCAATAGCAACGGACAATTTGGTCCTATACCAACGGATATGGAGGTTGACTAAAGCTATTTAATAGGTGTAAAATGCCGTTGCTATAGCTCCGAAATCTATAGCATCAAGCTAATTTTCCGTTGGTATAAGCTATTGGGACGACATTCTTGCCGTTGGTATAAGCATAGTATCCTAGACGGTAGCAGGTGGGCGTTGGTATAGGTCATAAAACCTATACCAACGGCTTTTGAGATCTTTACCAACGGTTTCTGCCGTTGCTAAATGGCAAGTTTCTTGTAGTGATGTTTGTTCTTACTCATTTGCAATGCATCAAGTATTAACCATGTCTTTAGCTTTGATTTACCCATATAACTTAAATGGTATTGACAATAAGTTTGAGGAAGCTTTAGCAGGCGGGAAAAAAAAATACATGAATAAGTGATTTGCCATGCCATTTTAGAATAGTTGGAGGTTGGTAATAGATTACCACCTTAAGGTAATCGATTTCCATGACAGAAAGATAATAGATTACCAACATTAGGTAATCAATTACCACTTTAAAAATTTCGTTTTTTTGCCTGTTTTGCTTTAGGTAATCGATTACTATTAGTAGATAATCGATTACCACAGTCCAGAAATCACTTTTCGCTACAGCAGAATTTCAACTTAAATCTTTACTCCTACCCAAAGCTTCTGCACACCAAAAGGACCAAAAACCACACCAGAACTAGTCATGCATGAGCTTCTTTTGATTCAATTTCAGAAACAAAACCCCAAGAGCAACACAAGGATGAGCTTCTTTTGGTGACTAAAACATGTCTCTAACCTTGCATGTTACATATCTTGAGCAAAAATGAGAGTTTGATGGAGATTGAGGCGCGAGGGAGAGAGTGAGTTTGATGTTACATATCTGATTGTGTAGAAAAGAAATGAAGAATAAATGAGGAAGAAAAAAGAAAATTGTCTTATATAGGTGTGATTTGAAATTACTAATTTACCCCTTTTTTTCCAATTTTCCATACCCATACTACAGATACAAATAACTGACAGTCTTTAAGCGGGATATTACAGTGACCTAGTCAGAATTACTGAAAGTTTTAAGATAAATTGTTGAACTTGAGGAGAAAAATAAATTTTGCGTAAGTGTCTTTTTTTAATGTACTCCTTCCGATTTTAAATATAAACAAAAGTCAAAATGTATTTAACCCAAATTAAGATTATATACATTTTGACTTTTGCTTTTATGTAAAATTGGGGTAATAAACTATGTCTAGAGCACTCAACAACGTTTTCCGAGGTTGATGGTGGGTTGTTGCATGAACCGACTTAGTGTTGACAAAACTAATGTCAGGATGAGTGGGAGTCAGTAAAATGAACGTGTCCTTTTGATCTTCTATTTTTTTACCAAGATTCTTTTTTAAATATTATCTTCTCAAATAATTAATTCATTAATGATTTTTTGGTCATTAGATGAAGTTACAAACACTACTTAAAATTCACACACATTGTAAAGAGGTCCTGGGTTAGAACTCACGTGAAGGTGTTTAATTTAGCAATATTGACATTGTCAATTGAAATAGGTCTGACGAACCAAATACTTTTTAACATGAGCGAATCTGAATATTATTTTGCAAATTAATATCTACATGTAAATTAATCAATATGAAAGTGCACGAGAATATCATTTTACATTAAATTAAAATAGGTAGGGGTGTTTGCAGTGTGCTTGGATCTGATTCAGAAATTAAAATCACAAACAATTCATTTTTTGCTAGGTGGGCTTCTTTAAAAAAATCTGATTTGATCCAATTAAATGAAGTCTAGATTGGATCAATTTTTGGTTGATCTAATTTATAATTGTAAAAAATCTATTAATAATAATACTAATATTAATATGAGGAATGTTAGCAATACTCACTTTTCAATACTCTCTTTGGCAATCACTCTTTTATTGGATGAAATCAATACATATCCCACTACTTTGTGTGAGTTCAATGATTTAAATCAATAAAAGAGTGAGTATTAGAGAGTGTTGTCAGCATTACTCTACTAATATTATAAAGTCATAGTAAAGTTATATGTTTGATACATTTTTGAAAAATGAATCCAAAGTCTGAGAGATTTTTACTAAAAGGAGATCAAAAACATCTAATAAAATCCTGTTTTACGCAGTTTTCTATTTTTGTAGATTGATTTTTATGTTTAATTTAAATCGATTTGGATATGAACGCACCTGTATTATTTGTTAAACTACTATCAACTCTGAATTAGATGTGCGCATCATATCACTTTCTGTTCTTCTGTTAGAATAACACAAAGAAAGAGCTTGTTGCACAATAGTACATTGAAAGTTTTTGAATAAATTGTCATTATATTGTGCATTTTTTTTGTTTCTCTTTTATATCATACTCCTCAAACTATATTGTCTTTGATAATTATAGAACTATTACAACTTACGCTTTGCTAAAAATTCAATTGATACTTCTATTTATTTCTTCTGTTTGAATAGCACAAGAGAATCACATTCAACTTACTCTATCTTTTTGGAAAAAGATTCTAGAAACTACAAAATGAGCATGGTTCGAAAATTCCATGTAGATGTTGTGAAAGCAGAGGGCCTAACTCTCATAGACGGTAATTAACTTCCATGGCAAGAAAGTAAAAGTCCATCCAAAGAAAGAAAAAACTAAAGTTACTAGAGTTGTGGATCGTTTGATGTGCATAATCACAATTGCAATTGGGATTTTTGTTTTCTTGTGCTTGATTGTGATGTTGATATTGTATTTGGTTCCTTTTAAGATGGTGGTCATGACTTGCGTTACCAGTTTCGTCACCCTAAAGTTTTTTAGAAGACTACGACCTTTACAATTATATCAAATTATACTTTTTAAGCTAATTTAGTAAGAAGTTAAATGCCACAAAATAGATGTGACATTATACTATAGATGAAACAAAGTTATGTTTATGCACCACCACTTTTAACCATTTCTAAAATGTAACATACTAGTATTTTAATACATACATATATATAGGTCCTCCAAAATTTTAATGCATCACAAATAAGTTTGGACACCTCATCTTCACCCAAAATTTTAAAATATCATAGATTTGTAGGTCCTTCCATTTATGCATTGTTCAACCTCAACTCTTTTATTCAATAAACTTTAATTCACACTTGATACATCACAATACATGAGAAATATCAAGTGATCGTATATGTCAAGGATGCATTTCGGCGTAGATGAATTAACCATGTGTGTGACATTCAATCAAATAGTAATGAAGAAACCATCAATTTAGTTCCTAAATTATCACTCGTTTACCAATTAGTTAGTCTCTAAACTATAGAAATATAATAAGTTGATTAATCTATTGTTAATCCATCAAATTAATCTCTCATTTCCTTTAAATTAAATATTATCATTATTTACCAAATTAATCCTTAAACTAAATACACTAAGTAGTCTTTAAAATAAAATAAAATATACTAAGTAGTCCATAAAATATTGTCGATCCATCGCACTTAGTGAACATCGAAGTCCAAATGGAAGATTCCCTATAGCAAATAAACTAATTATCATCATTTTTTGGAAAAAAGAAAGGTTGAAGAACAAACAGAAGAAAAACTACAACAGGATCACGCATTGGACAGGAACCCTAACTTTATCCGCTAACAATAAAAAAATTTAGGTTAAGCACAAGTTTGATCTAGAACATCTTATCTTATCTTATCTTATATTTACTAAAGCATCACATGCGGATTGAATTCACGATACGAGTAACACACTTTGATCTCCCAATCAAAATCCAATAAAGATTGCATTTCTTTTAAGTAACTTTTCAAGCATATGAAAAAACGTTAACCAAATATATGGTTTGTGTGACCATATTTTTTTTATTTGCGTAACCACTATTTTTTTCAGAATTTATTTGGTTAACTAAGTGAAAAAATAGTGGTCACGCGCATTTTAGTTGTGTGACCATATTTTTCAACTTCTCAATAGTGGCCACGCAGCTGAAAAAATATGGTTACACAGACTATATATTTAGTTAACTGAAATTTTTAAAAGTGGTACGAAGAGGTATACACATTAAGGGTGTCTACCAATCCTTATTCTATAGAAAATTGCTCCGGATGAATATATACACTACTAACTAAACTTAGTAATATTTTATGAGTTTCTTTTGCAACTTCTGCAAGCAATATCTTTATAAAATGAATAATCGAATATGAGATGTTTTATAATATGCCTCTCCAGTTACTATAAAAGGCAACTTTGTGTGACAGTGGTTTTTCTTTTTTACTACTGCTACATAAACATTTTAATATAGAATTTAACAGAAAATACTTGTCATTTTGAGTTTTGATGACTTTAGGGTATTTTGATGTGAGAATGATAGATGAATGATTAAAATAAATTATTTTAATTAGAGAGAATGATTAGTTATGAGATAGATACAAAGTCAACAATATCACCAAAACTCAAAGTCACCTTAAACCTGAATTTAACCACATTTGAATTATTTTTCAAATCAAAAGAAAATATGTATCGGTTCCCATATTCTAATTTCACATTTATAATATGGAATTTTTATTTAATTTCACTTTTCTAGGTTTCTTATGTTATAAGTAATCTTATTTGAAGCGTGTTGAACAGTAAACATGAATATTTATTTCAGCTTCAAACTTTTATTTGTACCACATTGGTTAATATTTTTAAATTTTATCAGTACCTTTCTATCCTTTCTATCTCTATAAGGTTTTTATCACCGGTTAATATTATTAAATTTTATTAGTAGCTTTCTAACTCTATATGATTTTTATTGATTTGATTGTTTCTTTGCACTTCATATATATTCCTTACTAGATAATTTAAACCGAACATTCTGTCCAATTGAACCGTTATTGTTATTCAATACAAGTTTGCCCCATGAGTGACAAATTAAGCTATAGCTTATAATAAGTCGTTATGGTTACCCTTTCTCTACTCACACATAACACATTATATCCTCTATTACCTTTGTGTATCTTATATTTTGTTTAATCCTAATAAAGATGAATTTTCAATTTTTTGTTCTTGTAATGTTTGTTGTTGTTGCTTCACCTTGCCAATGTGTTAGACTAAAGCATATAAGACCCAGCTTCAATGTTCTTGACTATGGTGCTGTTGGGAATGGGAAAAATGATGAAACAAGGGTATGTTTTCTCGTTATTCTCTGATCTTATATTATGTGTCTCATTTAAAATATTTATATTTTTCTTTACAAAAATGATTACCTATACCAATTTTCAATACAAAATAATATGATAAGATCGATTAAAATGTTTTTGTACTTCATTGACGTCTTTAAGAGTATGTTTGAATGAGGTAATTGAAAATTATAGGAAAATTAGAATTTTAGACAAATTCAATTGCTTCAATTGAGTTTTCTTCATTTCTAATTTTTGTTTTGTTTTGATAGAACAATAAAAGTCTACATTCTTAAACTTTGATGGGATATATTTATGAAATTTTAAAAATTTGAGAGACTAATTTCAAAATACAAAGAATAAGGGTACATGAATTAATAAATATGGGTAATGGTGGAAAAAATGAATAAATGTATTATAAAATTTTGATTTACTATGTTCAATTAATGTTTAAGGGTGGTGTTAACTTGTGTCCTTAGGGCACATGTTAAGAAACCCAAAAGAATAAATATTGTCTAAAATTATGTGCATTTAACACATTAAAAGTTAAAAATCAAATACAATGCACACCTTCCAATAAATTATTTTCATATTTGATTCATTAACTTGTGTCTTAAAGGCACAAGTTAACATTTCCCAATGTTTAATGAGTCGTCATACTTTTTTATATTTTTTAAGAGAAATGATATTTGTACAATTACTTTGTGACAATTTTTTGACAATTTTTTCTCTCATACTCACATTATGTTTTAATTCCCTCTCATTCTTTTTCTCTCTCCATTGTTTTTTACCAATGAAAAGTGAGAAAAAAAAGTTGTCACAGAAGATATCTCAAATGATTGTTCAAATATCACTACTCATTTTTTAATCATCCATTGAATGTAGGTTCTATGAAACATAGAGTGAATGGGTTGAAAGAGAAAATAACTCTAGAGTCTCACATTGGATAGTAGGATATTCTAGTGAGTGAATTGAAAAACGCTAAAGTCCTTTTCCAACATTATATAAGGAGTGTTTGTGTCTCAAAGCACACCAAAACTAAGCAATTTATCAAGTTTTTTTCTCTTCTCCCTGTTTCTGTTCGACGTATTTTCGAGCCTCTTCTCCATTATCATTCCTGCCCCTTCAGTAATTTTGTCCCTTCAGATTATTTTTTTTATGGAGAAATATTGTTCGTTCGGTGAAATTTTGCTCCTTTTGTATCTTGACTGGTCATAATTCCACAATTTCTTTGATACTTAGAATAGTCATAGTGTCATTGTCCCTTCAATTTAAGAGTGATTCAAGTACCAATTAAAGTGGTCATAGTCTTCATATTGCAGTAGTAGAATTGTCTAGTGCCACATTTGAATGATCTTAGTTTCATACTAGAATGATCTTAGCACCATATTTAAGGGTCTATTTCTAAAACGGTACCTACAGTGCAATAGAACTTTAATACAATTGTAGTTGAACTATTTTTTTTCTAAGGACATCGTGGTTGATAGTTTGTTTGCATAATTTTAAATAGTGTCATAAAACGTGTTAAAAGGACTGACCTAGTTCGGGACTCATTCCAATAATTTTTCCGGTGGTCGAAAATATTTTTAAACTATTTTAACTTTGGTTCCAACAATTACCATATATTTAAGTTGTGTTAATCATTTAAATTGATGTAGAAATTTTATGTCAAAAACGTTGATATAACACAACTGAAACTACGTCACTTAAAAACTTGCAAACACTACGTTTTTTGGGTTGTTTTCATTGGCTTGTGGTTGTTTTTTATTTTGGATGTTTTGTTTTTGGGTTGATTTTAAGTTGGGTCCTTTTTGGCGTTGGTTTATTTGCACCATTGCTCCACCTACTGACTATCTTAGGGACTTGTCTTCTAGATTCTCGTGGGCTGATCACTTTTGCTTTGAGAACGGAAATTAGAGTCTAGTTTTAAGAATGGGTTTTGGTGTTTTCTTCGATGTGTTGGAGTTTAGGGGTGCCTTTAGTGATTTGTTTATGGGGTCTGGTGGGCCGATCCCTTTTGATTCGAGATCGGAAGTCAGTTTCTAGCCTCAAGTTTTTGGACTTGTATGTTGTATTCTCCAATGGATCAGAGGTAGGGCAGTGATGAAATCTGAATGAATGTTGAATTAAGGGATTTTCAGGGGCTCAACTATAGAAGAAATTGTGAGGTGTTGTTACATGAGTTGTGGATTTTCCTTATGGAGGGTCATGCGAGTAGCTGGAGATAGGTGTTTGGATTCGTTTTTGTGGTCATTGGTAATGGAGGTTGATGATTTGGATCCAACTTTGATTTACGTTGTTGCGTGGAGGTTTGAATTTAACTTGGGTGTTGGTTTTGATCGTTAGTTTTGTATTGGTTTTTGTGGTAGCTCTCGGTTGGATGGTGTCTTGATTGATGTTTTGATAATCCGTGATGTATGAATTTTCTTTTGGGTGTTCCGCCTATATACGGTGCATTTTCTTGTTGTTTCTGTCTTACCGGTCTCTATTCATCTTGTGCAGAGACTTGGATATTAATAAATTTTGCTCTTAAAGAAAAAACTACATAATGTGTAAAGTTTCTCTTATTGGTCTTGATAAATTTACTAACCAATGGCAACTTATAAAGGCTTTTATGGATGCATGGAAAGACACATGTAGTGCAATGCATAAAAGCTCAACACTTCTCATACCTAAGGGAAAAACATTCATGTTGCAACCTGTGTGGTTTCAAGGTCCTTGCAACTCTTCAAACATTTATGTGAAGGTAAATTACAATCTATCTATTTATTATAATAAAATATTTTTCTGGGACAATTAATAACCTTTCAGTAAAAATGTACTAAATAATACTCATAAATGTAGTAAATCCAAACTTTTGAACCAAAAAAATATTGAAATTTCAAACATTAATTAAGGTATACTCCTAGGTCCTAACCTAATTAATTGTAGTGTTATTCTTCTAACAATCGATCATATACATTTTTTTCCTTATTCAACTTTTGTTTTTTTTGTCCAAATTGTTATAATTTATATGCATTGTTGGACTTGGTAGCTTGAGGGAACTATCATAGCCCCACAAAACATTGAAGCATGGAAATGGCCAAATGACAATTATAAAGGCTCATGGATCCGTTTTATAGAGACAAGTGGTCTTGTTGTTTATGGAGGAGGAATAATTGATGGCAAAGGTTCTCAATGGTGGGACTGCCATTCCAATATCAAGTGTGAAAAAGAAAATCCAACTGTAAGTTCTAAAAACAATAAATTTATTATGTTTTATCAACATTTTTCAATTTTTTACTTTGTATTTAGGTTTGTAGATTAATATTTGGTTATGTTCAATTCAGGCTTTGCATTTTCATGCTTGTGAAAATCTGATTCTAAGGGAATTGACTCATATCAACAGTCCAAGAAATCATATAAGTTTGAATGCATGCCATGGCTCACACATATCCAAACTACATATTATTGCACCAAATGAAAGTCCAAACACCGATGGAATTGACATTGCAGAATCATCAAATATCATCATTGAGAATTCCAAGATAGAAACTGGTAACTCTCACAAAGAGATTCTTATGGAAATATAAATCAAATTGTTACACTCCCATTTAATCATTGGCGACTCCATTTGGGAACAAACCCATGAACTCCCTCTCCTTTAGTTGACCGGGGGACAACTATTCAGATACACTTTACGGTCCAACATTGCTTGGAAATCTAGGTCAATAGCAGTTTATATATAAACACTCACATTCTTCAACTCAACGATATACCACATTAAGCAACTATTCCAATACACTTTACAATCCAACATTGTTTGGGAATCTAGGTCAATAGTAGTTTATATATAACACTCACACTCTTCAACCTAACGATATACCTTTTATAAAGGACAGAGCGGTGAAGGATTTTCATTCAAAGCAAACAATACCTTAAAACCCGATATGACATACTTAATGGTGGAACAAAACTTTTTTCAACCCTTAGGTCACCTTATATCCAAAAAAATAAATAAATAAATATGCACATTTTATGCACGTAAAAGTACACTTTAAAAAAAATATATACACTTTTGAAAATATGTATAATTTTTAGAAATATATAGGATAGAGAAAGTTGCTCCCATTTTTATAAATATGTGACCTAGTAATGGATCATGATAAATTAAACTAACATCCTTTGTTTGTTTTTTTTTTTTTTTTTGACAAACATCCTTTGTTTTATTGTTATTTATCTAAGGTGATGATTGCATTGCCATCAATCACGGTTCCACTTCCATTTACATCAATGGAATTTTTTGTGGACCTGGCCATGGCATAAGGTTAGTTAAAGTTTATTTTTTTGCTTTCAACTTTAATTAATAAATTTAATGTTTTGATCACAAACAATGAAGTTCTTTGTGATCATGCTTTGGTGATTATAGTGTGGGAAGCCTAGGAAGAAATGGAATTCATGAATCAGTGGAAAATATATATGTGCGAAATTGCACTTTCAATGGAACAACAAATGGAGCAAGAATCAAGACATGGATAGTAAGATATACTTCTACTCTACTTGGTTTGGCATTTATTAGTACATGAAAATAACACAATATTAGTTGAAATGGAAATTACATTTGTAGTCCATTGAACATACATTTATCTATGCTTCCAATTAGTGCAGCCAACATAACCTTCATTAAGGTCTAAAATGAAATTTTAAAAAATTGATTAAATGAAATTTTAGGAAATGATGAGATGAATGTTTTAAAAGATAAAGATGTAAGGTGGGTAACTTTTAGAAAATATCAATATTGGAGAAAAATTGAAATGAAGAGTCAATAAAAACATGTACATAAGCCCCTCAAATTGCTCACATTTTCAAAAAAATACTCACGGGGAGTTACGGTCCAATTAGGGTTTACTCACATTTTGTGTCCATGTTATATTGTAGGCTACTATATAGATCTTCTTTGGAGACTTCTCTTTAGACACTTAGCAATTGCTCACAGACACCTAAAACACATCCACCAGTTGTTAATTATCGTTCGAGACCGATCAGGGTTTACAGTCCAATCAGGGTAGGTTACAATCCGATCAGGGTTTACTCACAAAAAATGTCGATTTGAAGTTACGATCCAATCGATTGAGTAATTTGAGGGCCTTATTGAGAAAGATCCCCAAAGCTTTGTCTAATTTAATTGAAGGGAAAACACAATATCTTATTAGTATGTGAAATTTGCTATTCATATCACTCAAATTGTGACTAAAAGACACTTTGATGTTTTGTGTTATTTAAATCAGGGAGGAAATGGTTATGCAAGGAAAGTCACATTTGAGGATATTATACTCATTGAAGCAGACAATCCTGTGATTATTGATCAAGAATACAACCCATATGATAGTGTGTATGCAGTGAAAGTAAGTGATGTAACTTTCCGCAGCATAAGAGGAACATCTATTGCTAAACATGCAATTCAATTACATTGTGATGAAGCCATAACTTGCACAAACATTATACTTGAAGGGATTAACATAACATCTTCTATAGGAGAGGAAGTTCATGCATCATGCAAAAATGTAAATGGGGTATGCACTTCATGTATACCTTATGTTCCATGTCTTTCTCTTGAGTGACCAAGTTTTTGTGACAATTTGTGTCCATATTATATTGTAGGCTACTATATAGGTTTTCTTTGGAGATTGTTGTTTATACACTTAACAATTGTTCACAGGCACCTAAACACATCCATCACCGGTTAATTATCGTTCGAGACTGATTTAGAATGTGATTAAATCGATTTAAAAAGTGATGAATCTCTTGATGGTTGTTTTAGGGTGCCTAAAGAGCAACCCACGTCTTCTTTTTCAGTTTGTGTCCATAATTATGATTTTTATTAAATTTGAGAGTTTAGATCTTAATATTCAGTCTAACAATGTGTGCCAAATCTTTTGTACTGAAGACTAACGGTTAAATCCGGCAGCAAATATTGAAAATTTGTACAAATTGACTTAAAAAATCCTCGTCAACACATCCATAGCTCATTATGTACCAAACAAAGAAGCCACGTATACAATACTTTATACTCCCTTCGGTTCTAAATATAAAAGAATTTTTTTTTAAGTCCTATAATTTACATTTTTTTCTGTCAAAAAAATGTAAATTATAGTCTAGATACATTAATTATTCAATGAACCTAAAAAAAGATTACTCTTTTATATTTAGGATTGGAGGGAGTAGCTAGGATTAGGAAGCTTGCATGAAATTTTAAATGGCCTATAACATCGCGTAAACGTTTGTTTTGATGCTTAAACATGTGAATATTTTTTTAGGAGTGTCAATATAGTTTTTAAATATATTAAAATTATTAACAAAAATTACGTGTTTGTCAAAAAAATATATATATTTCATCATCAAAGTTCAAACTGACTAATAAAAGAAACATTCACTTTTTTCTTTTTTTTTTTATAATTTTGAGAAATTTCAAAAACTATAATAACTTAAATAGTTTTTTTCTTTAAGAATATAATAGCTTAAATAGTTGTAAACTCCAATATTGAAGTCTCTATCTTTTACTAGGCACCAAGTCCTCATTCAACTTCAAAAAATTCTGCGCTAATTTGTCATTTCTTTAAACCACCTAGTCTAGTCATCTAAATGTTTCATTATATTTTTTATATTCAAATCATGGAATTAGTAGAGTCTTATGGATCTACTTAAATGGATGAAAGAGATCTTATTTAGAACATTATTTACAAAAGAAATATATTATAAATTAAATTGTTAAGAGCCCTTTCGTGGGCTCTACTCTTGTTTCTGAGTTTTTTCTGAGTTAGCCTACAACGGATCTTAATCCTTTTAATATATTTGTATTATTGTTAAGGAAAAAAAAATTAAATCGTTAAAATAACTTTTTTTTTTAATTGATGTGGAGCATGGGATTGGGAGCCTCCAAAGACGACTTCCTAAGATGCATGTATTCTTTTTTTGAAAGGTAAGATGCATGCATGTATTCTGTTTTGTCTACGGGTGGCAAAAATACCCATGCCCACAGGTACCTGTGGGTAAAATCCATCACGGGCACGGGGCGGATAGCTAACCGGGTATAATAAACGGGTATTTAACTATCAATTATTATATAGGTACAAACACAGATTTGATTGTATCCATACCCATACCTGATGATAAAGTAAGTAAATTATTAAAATATCTTTATATCCTGTCTTATTACTTAAAGTTTTTACCTTATTGAAGGAAATTTTACCCCCCACCTAAGATTTCTCGTTAATAACTTATTTTAATTTTTAATTTTTTAGATTTATCTTATTAAATTCACCCTTTTTACTTTATTAACAACCTAAAACATATCCTATTGGATTATGTATGATAATGAAATTTTGAATCAATTATGTATGGATGTTTAAAAGTTGAAGTGTTTTGGTAATTAAAAAAAGTTATTATTTGTACCAAAAATAAATTAAAAAAAAATTCTTCAATAAAAATAAATTAATTAAAAAATTCATGGGTACCCATGAATACCCATGGATACCTTAATACCTGCGGGTACTCGCATAGTGGGTACCCACGAGGGTACGGGACAGGCACGGGTATCATATTTATCAAACGGGTCAGGGACGAGTATCATACTATCCGAACCCAGGGGTACCCATTGACATCCCTAGTTTTGTCTAGCTTATTTTTTTATTTTATTTTTAAGAGTTTTGTCCAGCTTATGGATGTTAATATATTCATAATAAATATATTCATAATAATCTCCTACGAAGGTTTTAAATTGCGTTTGATCTCCTACAACTTTTTCAGAATGAGAAATGATATTTGTACGACTATTTTGTGTTTTTATTCTATTATTTTGTCCAATAAAAAGATAACAAAAAATTATCAAAAAAGTTATCATAAAATAATTGTATTTCATTTTAAAATTCATTTCAAACATAAATAAAATAAATCTACAAATAATGCATATATAATATAAATAAAAAGATAATGTAACCAAAAAGAAATCAGATATGGAAAGGAAGATCAAACATATATGGTTGATACTTCTAGTCTCTTCCATAGAAAGATTATATTAACCTTTGCAACAATAAAATGACTTTCAGCATCATTAAATAGTAAAAATATAGTGTATGTAAATTAATTAACATATTAAAAATAAGGTAAAATTGGTTTAATAGATATTTATTTATTATGTATATTTCAATGTGTTAAATTGATTTAATAGATATAAAATAAGGTAAAATTGATTTAATAGATACAAATTTATTATGTATTATTTCAATGTCGGGCAGAGTGGGTACTAAAGTATTATAGCACCCGAACCCACTCATTTTTACGTGAGTTTGTACTTTATCCATTGTGAGTTCTGGATAACACTTGAATGAGATGGCGAGGGTCTCTTCCTGCTTAACTAAGAGTTTTGGATCCGAATCTAATATTGTGAATGCAAAAATGTAAACTCAGTGTTATAATATCCAATTTAAAAAATTAATATATGCAGTTGTACGCAGAAGATATCAAATTCACGTAAAAAATAATAACTCTTAAATCATCTGTCTTCCTTAGATTGACTTACTTGTAATTTTGTTACTATTGCATCATATCCAAATTATAATTCCAGTTTGCTTTACTAGGAAAAATGTTGGAAAATATCCTCATACTTGTTTTTGTGTTCAACTAACTATATTTTGTGTTAGTGGTCAGCATATCTATTTTTTGTTGACAAAAGTGGATGGCAAATCCCAAAGCTTGAAGCAACTCATCGGTGATATTAGAAAATATTTAATATCAAATTCAATTCACAGCTAATTTAATTATTATTTTTAGGAAACGCTAATTTGTTTTGGGCTAAAGTGCATTTTTTTCCCTTAACTTTCAAAAACTTGCAATTTTAACCCTTTAAGTACAAAAACTACAATTTTGGCCCCCTAAAAATTATCCCATTTGCATCTTTGGTCATTTTGGCCAATTTTAACTTAGTCAAAGCTGAGTCGCATGCCACGCGTGTAATAACTAATTAAAAAAAAGAAAAAATTCATTTGTGTTTTATTTTTCTGTCATATAGCGCCTGTATTTTGGTGTTTTAGTTTGGCATAGATTGCCTTGTGTAATTTCTTGTCTTTTGCACTACAATTTGATTCTTGCTTTTATAATATCATTATCAATCTTTATTTTAGTTGTTGCTAATTTTTTATATTCTCTCTAATTGATGCTAATTTTCTTCTTTTTCTAGATTGTATGATGAATGTATGAAAATGATGATTTCATTTTTTTTTTGTAAATCTGGGTTTTTTTTTTTACGATGAATGTATGAAGATATAATGAAGAAGAAGATGAAGATATGATGAAAATGGTGAGGGTTTGAAAAAATCTGGGTTTATAATTTTTTTAATTTTTTTTAAAAAAATCTTCTTTTTAATCTTCTTTCATTTATTTAATTTAAAAATTTATTTTTTAGTTTTTTAATTTTTTTTAATTAATTAATTACACACGTGGCCTGCCACGTAGGCGTTGAATAAGTCAAAATTGACCAAAAGGACCAAAAATACAAAGGGGCTAAATCTTAGGGGGCCAAAATTGTAGTTTTTGTACTTAGAGGGCCAAAATTGCAAGTTTTTGAAAGTTAAGAGGGGAAAAGTGCACTTTAGCCTTTGTTTTATTAAAAATTCTTCAATTTGATAATCTATTTCTTTTTATTTGAGAGGGACTATTTCTTTTCTTCTTTTTTCTTTATTTAGGGAAAGAGGGTCTATTTCTTTCTCATCTACTGTGAGAGTTAACATTATTGCATTTTTATTATTGAAGTTAAACCTATAGTTATGGTTATACAAAAATATGTTTTATTTTTTTTGAACAAGGCAAAATGGTGGAATTATATAAGTAGAACAGAGTAGTCCTGAAAGCACAAGGTGTGCCTTAGAGACTACTGCAGAAACCAAGAGTTATAACGATTACAGACAGAGCACAGCAGAACAACATTAACCTATACCCAAACAAACACGAGGGTTAGACCACCACTGTTGTGTACCATGAACAAAGGTAGCTTTTTTAGCTTTTAACCAACCTAAAGACAACATCTTAACCTTGTCTAATAAACAGGGAATGGGAGTTATAACATCATTAAACATGTGATTGTTTCGTTCATTCCAAACAATTCAGGCACACAGAAGCCATAATAGTTGCATAAAAGAACGTCTAGCATTACCACCACCTGTCAAATGAATAAACTGTAAAAAATGGTCGGAAATATTATCAACGTCCACCCCATAGCAACCAATCAAGTCGTGCAATATATGCCAAAGCGAACCAAAAGTATTACACAGTAAAAAGAGGTGTTGTGTCGTTTCAGGATGTCCGCAACCAGCAAACACAAGGACATGACAGCCGCCAGCACCCGTCTAGCAATCAAATTTGTCTTTGTTGGTAAACGTCACGGATGAGCCTCCACGCAAAAACTGAAACCTTCAAGGAAACCTGATTGTGCCACACCAAATCCAAAGCAGCATCCTCTCCATGAGGTTCCTGCGAGGTTAACAAATCATATGCACCACGAACTGTGTAGCCACCGGACGGATCCGGAAGCCATAGCCATCTATCTGAAACATTATGAAACAAGGAAACATCAAGAAGTAAAGCCCTACACTCCGATAACATCTCCTCCTCCCACTACCACAATCTGCGCCTCCACCTCCACAAAACCCTCCACTGCTCCGAATCAACAGAGAACAAGTTTGCCACAGACAAGGACTTATTCTCCGTTAAATCAAACAACTGACAAAAACGGTCACATAGAGGAACCTCCCCTATCCACCTATCATACCAAAACGATGTTTTAGTCCCATCACCTACCCTCCTCAACATGTGGCCATGAAACCAGCCAGAACTACCATCACCACCCCTTTCCCTAATGCGACTCACCTCCCTCCACCAACAAGAAACACTTCGGCCCCCACCTCCAACCTGCCACCTAATTCGCCATTCCTGGCAACTAAAACCCTATACCACAAACCAGCTCTGTCCACCAACATCCGTCAACACCATTTGCTTAACAAATGATCTTGAGTGTTGCATAATCCATTCATGTAAACCAATACTATGCCTATTATATAAAAAAATATTCTACCTATTAAAAAGAAATACATATGTTCTACCTAATACTTTTTTTTTCAAATAATCTACCTAATATTCTTTTAGAAAGAATTAAATGAGCATAGTTCAGTTTTTTTTTCACAAGAATGAACACGTTGAACAACTAAAATTCATTCTCATGGTTCCAATACGGGCAGCTATGTAATTTATTCAAAATAAAAAAATTACTAATATTATCAATAATTATCTTAAGGTGTTTCGAGTTTGTCTCAAGTCTTCGAGTTAACTTTGCTAAGAGTTGTATCATAAGAATTAATGTTGATGCGTTTTTCCTAGATCTGGCTGCGAATTTTCTCCATTGTAATGTTAGTTTCGTACCTTTTAGGTATTTGGGTCTTCCAATTGCGCCTAATTATAAGTGATCGCCTACTTGACAATCTTTGTTAGATACTTAGGTAACTCGTCTGAACTCGTGGAGTAATAGGTTTGTTAGTTTGGGTGGGAGGGTGATTCTTTTAAACTTGGTACTTAACTCTATTCCAATATGTTTCTTTTTCCTTTATGAAAATATCAAATGGTGTCTGGAGACGGATTATGAGGATTCAAAGTTGTTTTTTGTGGGGAGAGTCTAAAAGGGCGAGAAAGATCATATGGGTCTAATGGTTAGATGTTGGTAAGCCTAAGAATGAAAATATCTAGTGATTGGTTTTCTGATAGTATCTTCAAAAGGGTTAGAGATGGTCGATTTAATTTTTTTTAGAAAGATCCATGGTTGGGAGCTATTCCTTTGATAATTTGTTTCCCAAGTTGTTTCAAGTTTCTATTCAGAAAGAAGCTAACGTGATTGATATGACCGTGAGAGAGGTATCTGAATGGGTCTGGGATCTTAAGTGGAGGAGGGACTTTTTTGAATGGGAACTTGTGATTTTAGGAGATTTGCTTCAAGCTTTAGAGAGAACAACCTTCTATAATGGTGTAAACTTTTGGGTTTAGAGCAATGATTCATTGAGAATTTATTCAGTGAGATCAACTTATAATTTCCTTCATATGAGAGCTAGTGTGGTGGATGAGAGGTCAGAAGAAATTGTGCAACTTCTTTCAAGGGTGTGGGAATCTCCGTCTCCTCTAAAGGTGATTGTTTTCTCTTGGAAGCTAGGATTCTGACTCTACAAAATCTCTAATGTAGGAGAAATATAGTTGATTCCGGTGGTATTTCTTATGTTTTTTGTAATGAGCATGTTGAGTCAGTTAGTCACCTTTTTGCTAGATGTCCTTTTTAGGCCAGATGTGGTATCATGTGTTAAGGTGGTTGGGGTGGAAGTTTGTTTTACCTTCAGATTTAGCGAGTCTTCTTAGTTTTATGTTTGAATTAGGTGACGGAAAAAATGAGAGGTTTGGTTTCTTATTAATATGGCAAACTATTGTGTAGTCCTTGTGGATATCCTGGAACACTCACATCTTTTTGGGGAAGGAGACGTATGTGCTCCAGTTGGTGGATATTGTTAAATTCATCTCTTGAAAGTGATTTTTAGAAAAACATTTTGGTCACACTTGTTTCTTCTATGAGTGGGATCATGAATTCATTATGTGTTGGCACCGTTAGTGACTTTTGTGGTGGATTTGTCTTGGGTTGGTTGATTGAGGGGTTTTGTTCCTAATATTACTCTTGTTCGGTTGTGGTTGAGTGATCTTGATGGGAGTTTGGTTAGTTTTCAGTTGGTATTTTAGTTTTCGCTCTTGTTTTTTTTGTGGGAGGAATTCTATGTGTTTTTTATTATTGTTTGACATGAGTACTTCTTGTACTCTAATTCCTATGTGGTAGTACTCTTACATGAGATTTCTCCTTTTTATTTATAAAATATATATTTGACATTAAAAAAAAATCTATTAGATGGATATAGCTTGATTGGAATTTATGTTGGAACACAATTGGTTTGTACAATTCCTTTAAGGTTTTGATAATAACAAAGTATTGACGAACAATCAGATATGCTAATATTTGTTCAAGTGTGCAGGATCATAGAATATATCTATCAAAGTATTGAACATGTATTAGAGCATCAGAAGCACTAGAGAAGTTTAAAAGACTATGGTAGAAGATCTGAAGAAAGGTCAACTAGAAGTCAATATCTTGGATCAGAAGAAAATGATACCTCTCAGAAGCTGAAGATTAACTTCATCAGACTCAATGAAGATCATCAGACTTGGAAGACCCCTAGACTTTGCAGATCCTGAGGGACCCATACTCCACTTCAGATTTGTCATCTTCTACAACTGTCTCTATCAAGGATCTGAGTACAGTTTTGTCTTCTTCTGACCACATGTAGAAACAGACAAAGAACTTTAAGGACAAAGAGAATGAACAAATACTTCCAGTTTCAGTAAAAGAATTTCGAATTACTATTCAATGGAATTATCCATATCAGGCAATGGCCCAACGTCCTTGATTTGAAACTTCTCAACGACTCTTAATGTCTGACACTCTTCTTCAACGTCTCTCAAATCCCTGCCTATAAAAGGAGCTGAAGATCTTAAGAATATTAACAAGACTCTGCTATTTTACTGTGCCATTACTCTTTCAAAATCACTAGCACAAAAACACTTAGGATTTCCTTATCAAAGTTTGTATCTTAGAAATTCTAAAGTCTTAAGAGTTTGTTTGACATTGTTTAGTTTACAGTACTAATTGTATATCTAGTGTAAGAAAATATTTGTTTATTTGCAAACAAATATAAGTCTCTTTCAGTTATCATTTAGCAATAGAAGTCTCTTGGAGTTGTCCTTGAGCATTGGAAGTCTCTTGGAGCTGTCCATCAGCATTAGAAGTCTCTTGGAGTTGTCCTTGAGCATTGGAAGTCTCTTGGTAGTTACTTTGAGCATTAGACGTCTATTGCAAGTGTGCTCGAGCATTTGAAAGTCTCTTGGAAGAGTCCTTGAGAAATTGTAATCTGGTGAGATTATAGTGAAATCCCTTGGAAGTGCAAGGGGGCTGGACTACTCATGTGTTGTGTGAGGATCCAATATAAATTACCTCTCTCTCTCTCCCTCTCTCCCTCTCTCTCTCTCATCTCTGTGTTCTGTTATTATCCCCTGCATTCAGACTCTGATCAGTATTAACACTCAGAGAAACCAAAAAAAGCCAACACAATTCAAACCATCTTCTTGTGATTTTCTCACCTTCAATTTAAACATGTCCTAAATACGTATTTGATTGAGAGAGTAGAACCACCTTTTCCTAACAAGGAAGTTTATCCGCTATTTCCTACAATATTATCGAATTTGAATAATCGACTTCACTTTATGTGTTTATCTCGTCATTTTCTTCCCTCTCATCCTCATCTCGTCATTGTTAATTTTCATTTTCTCTCTCTCTCTTTACTCACAAAATAAAAGGATTATCCGTTTGAATAGAAACTCATTTTCTCTAACAAATGATTTAGTTCAAGTGATTAATGAGTTCCCCTACGACAAATTGTTTGAGAGAAGTTGAATTCGATTCACAACAAGAAAATTTCTATTCAAAAGAACAAATTAACGTAATCATCACAATAATTGAAAAAATATTTCAAAACCATCCACACTTATTCAAATTTCAATCATTTTGAAAATCATATAAAAATCCAAAATTAAAAGTAACGTTTTTATATATTTTTTTATTTTTTGAGGGGATTCGTAACGTTGGTCTTATTTAATTGAGATAAGAATGGACCATAAACCCCGCGTTTTCAAACCATAACAGCTTGCATTGTAGACTCTCTTTTTGTGTCTATTTATATGTCACACTCATACTACTTCCATACTAATATTCACATTCTTCCACTTCCATACTTTGCCTTTTTATTATTCTTTGAAAAGTACACATTTTGTGTCTATTTCTCCACATTCTGCTACAAAAAAGTTTGTTTTGTACAAACTCAAACTAGTAAATTGGTATGCACAATTTACAATTTATACTTTTTAATTTTCAATTGTATATTGATTTGCGTCGTTGAAAACTTGAAATGAATCGTCAGTTGTCGGCTTCATGGTATTAAAGGCCGTTAGACTAATAAACTTTTAATCTAACGGCTTGCATCCAATTGTAAAGTCGGATATATCATAAAGCTGACAGCTGAGGATTTAAGTTTTTGTTTATTGGTTGGAAATAAATTTCATGACTAAAAGTGAAATGGGTCTAGAACTATTTTATGAATGGTTTTGTATTCTATGATGTGTTTTAACCACCAAACATTGGTGTATTTATTTATTTTCATTAATGATATGATAAGGATGTTTGATTTGTTAATGGACATGTTTATGTCTTTGTCCCTTGTCTTCTCTAGAACTTTTTTCATTTGGATTTTGGTATGTGTCTTCTCTAGAACATTGTTTTGTTTTCTCTAGAACTTGTTTATAATTGGTTGTATTTATACCATAATCTGAATTTTGTTGTGATCTTATTTTGAAGTTGTTTTGAGAGGAAGAAATGGTCAAAGGTGCAATATTTTTGGTGGGTCTAGTACTCTTCCATTGTTGGGTAGCAATGGCAGAAGCTGAGCATTTGAGATACAAAGATCCAAAGCAGCCATTGAATTCTAGAATCAAGGATCTTCTTGATAGGATGACTTTGGAAGAGAAAATTGGTCAGATGGTCCAGATTGAACGCAGTGTTGCTTCTGCTGAAGTAATGAACAAGTACTTTATTGGTAAGATTTGTTTCATAAAAAATTTGCCATTTAAACTAGATTTTCAAAAATATTTTTTAGTGCATATATGACCTGCGAAATGCACATAAGGAAATTCATTTAAGTTTTTTCTTTCTCTCTCCCTGCAATGTAGTTTCAATTGAGGTTGCATATGGATTCGTTGCAGTAATAGTATCATGCAATTTCATGTTATAATCCATCTCGATCATTGATTTGAGATAAGACAATTTAGATTACACATTCATTACATCAATATTAAGTGATTTCGACAATCGATTTAGGTCAGATGGCTAAGTAACTCCGTGATTTAAGATGCCAAATAGTTTGTATTAGAATTTTTTTAATTTTAAAACTTTAATTTTTTTTTATAGGGAGTGTTCTAAGTGGTGGAGGGAGTGTTCCAAAACCAAAGGCTACTGCAAAGGATTGGATAGATATGATCAATGAATTTCAAAAGGGGGCTTTATCAACAAGGCTTGGAATTCCAATGATATATGGAATTGATGCAGTTCATGGAAATAATAATGTCTATAAAGCTACTATTTTTCCTCACAATGTTGGTCTAGGAGCTACAAGGTATGCTTATAATTTTGTGTGAAAATTTAAGTTCTTTAAATATATTTTTTGGAAGAAAATAGTTTTTCAATTCTTGATTATTGATGATTTCTTGTATTCAAATTCAAAGGTCTTCTCTGTGTTGAAATATTATTAAAATATAGTATGATTTTATCAACTAGTTATGGAAAAGAAAGAAGAAAAAAAAATAATATATGCAACCAATAACGTGCTTTCATGTTTGCTAGGGAAGGTACGCAATCCAAATAAAAAACTACAAGTGGTTGAGAGACCTATGATATAATGCAAGATCTTACCCATAAGATTTTTAGTGATGTTATCAAATATATTTAATTTATTAAAGTATTCATTTTTTAATAAATTTATTAAAGTAATCATATTTTATTTGTTTTAGGTAAATGGACATGACATTTTGTGTTTGGATTAATGTTATAAAATTTACTTTATTGTAAATGAGCAAGCAATTATTTTGATACGAATGAGTGAGGCGTTGTCATTATAGTTCTTGAATATATTGAAATAATAATAATAATATCCTCCTGACCAAAATAAAAATTAAATAATAATAATAATATCCTTAAGTGTGTTTTTTGTTAATAATTCTAAGGATCAAATCGACTAACAAAAGACACATTTGAGAATCAAACTAACTAACGAAAGACAAATTTGAGGATCAAACTGACTAATGACATGTTGATTGAATGAAAGTTGATTACACAAAGGAAATGCTTTTTTTCCACAATGACTCTTTGCATTGATGATAGATTTTCTATATCCCAACTTGCAGGGACCCTCAATTGGTGAAGAAGATTGGTGAAGCAACTGCTCTTGAATCCCGAGCAACTGGAATTCCATATGTCTTTGCGCCTTGCATTGCGGTAATTTAGATAATCAAAATTATACATCACCTATTTATCAATCGCAGAAAATAACAATTTGTTCCAATTTCGCTACGCTACAATGCTATAGCGCTACTATATTAAATATTGTGTTGCACAACAATAGCGATTTGTTCAAATTTTGCTACGCAGTAACAATGTTGTGCTGCTGTAGCCAATATTTGACAATATTGTTCTTCATAATGACATATATGTTTGTATATATAGGTTTGTAGAGATCCAAGATGGGGTAGATGTTATGAAAGTTATAGTGAAGATCATAAAATAGTTCAATCTATGACTGAGTTAATTCCAGGACTTCAAGGTGACCTACCTGCAAATTGGTCAAAGGGTGTTCCATATGTTGGTGGAAAGTAAGAATTCATGATGCTGTTGCAGTTTTCTATCTGATTACCTTACAAGAACTGATAAAAGAAAAGATCAAATTTCATAGGTTTTATTAGAACTGTTATAAAAACTAAAATTTAATAGGTTTGATGCACTATCTTAATGTCGGTGTTTGATGTTGTTATTTTCCTTGCACAGCAAGAAAGTTGCAGCTTGTGCTAAGCACTTCGTTGGTGATGGCGGAACGACAAAAGGAATCAACGAGAATAACACAGTTGTAACCAAACATGAATTGTTTAGCATTCACATGCCAGCTTACTATAACTCAATCATTAAGGGTGTCGCAACCGTCATGATCTCTTACTCAAGCTTAAATGGACAAAAAATGCATGCTAATCACGATTTAATCACCGGCTTTCTCAAGAATACACTCCATTTTAGGGTAATACTTTGACTCATAAGCCTTTGATTTCATAGTTACGAACGATTATATCAAGAATTTACTTTGTATGCATTATTTGTGTATAAGACGCGGCAATAAATTATAGGATGACGGTGTAAAATAGGTGACAATATATTATTGCATAAATAATTGTATACTAACTTAAGCATAAAATTGTTTGTTTATCGATCATCATATTAGTATATGCTTAAAATTATATGTTTTCATGCAGGGTTTTGTCATATCAGATTGGGAGGGAATCGACAGGATAACTTCACCTCCTCATGCTAACTACACATTTTCAATTGAAGCCGGAGTGAATGCCGGTATTGACATGGTAAACTATGCCTTTTACTAGTCTTTTGAATAGCCGTATATTAGTTTTTTTTTACTACTAGGAATTGAACTCGGTATTTTAGGGTTTTACAATAATTGCACACTCTACGAACCAACCACTTGCACTAAATCTCGGTGGTGTTGATTAGTCTTATTTGATTTTATCCATAAAAAATATGACCTTTAATACTTACCCTTGTAATGATGCAGATAATGATTCCCCTTAACTACACAGAATTCATCGATGGCCTAACCTTACTAGTGAAAAAGAATGCCATACCTATGAGTAGAATTGATGATGCAGTGAAGAGAATTTTGAGAGTCAAGTTTGTTATGGGCCTATTTGAAAATCCATTGGCTGATTACAGCCTTGCCGATCAGCTTGGGAGCCAGGTTAGTTCATCAGCTCAGAGTTAAATATGGTTTTAGTCCCTACAAAAAAAAAAATTATATCGTAATGATAAGCTAAATTGGAACCATGATTTGACAGGAGCATAGAGAATTGGCTAGGGAAGCTGTTAGGAGATCATTGGTACTATTGAAGAACGGTAAAAGTTCTGATAAGCCGATACTTCCTTTTCCTAAAAAGGCTCCAAAAATACTTGTTGCTGGAAGTCATGCTGATAATCTAGGATATCAATGTGGTGGATGGACCATTCAATGGCAAGGACAAAGTGGCAACATCACCAGTGGTATACAATAAAATTCCTTCTCAGCTTTTTTTCATAATTTTGTTTGAAAATATCTTGTAACAAAAGTTCAAGGAAAAATTGCACTAACCTCCTTAACGTATGTTTAAATCAGTGTTTTAAAAACCAAATTCGCAATTAGTACAAGACGTTGTCAAATAATCGTTATTGCAGAATTTTACAAAACTATTTTCCGTGATTTACAGTTGACAATACTGATATTCATAACATACAATGTTAACATTGCATAACTGATATATAGGTACCACAATTCTGAGTGCTATAAAAAACACAGTCGACGAAGAAACAAAGGTAGTCTACGAGGAGAATCCTTCATTAGACTATGTAAAATCCAATGATTTTTCATATGCAATTGTGGTAGTTGGAGAGACACCATATGCTGAAACAAATGGTGACAGCTTGAACTTGACAATTTCTGGTAACGGAACAGAAACAATAAACAATGTTTGCGGCAGAGTGAAATGTGTTGTTGTGTTAGTCACTGGAAGACCTGTTGTTATACAACCATATCTTGAGAAAATTGACGGACTCGTTGCTGCTTGGCTTCCTGGTAGTGAAGGTTCTGGTGTTGCCGATGTTTTGTTTGGCGATTATGGATTTACTGGTAAACTTCCAAGGACATGGTTTAAGACTGTTGATCAGTTGCCAATGAATGTTGGTGATTCTCATTATGATCCTTTGTTTCCATTTGGATTTGGTCTTACAACTGAAGCTCATAAGGCTACCTTAGAGTATTAGAATTTGTTAAATAATTTGCAATTTTTGGTGTGTTCTTAGGCTATTTATTACATTAGATATTGGTACCATGTTTGAAATATTTTTCAGCTTCAATTGTTAAACTTATTGAGTTCTAATCAAATTTATATGTTTTTTGTTTAGACAAATGTTAGTGGTTAAATTGTTTGGGAGAAGAGAAATTTATTAGCAGCAGAGATCGAACTCTTACCTCCTTATTAATACTTTTTCAAGATCAAATTTATCCGGTGTTAACCTTCTCAAACTAGTACATTTTATGAATTTCAGAAATACTTTGGAAGTTTATATTTGTTTTTAAAAATATAATGCCAAAAGATATTACAGTTTTTGTTTTAAAAAATAACTTAGGAGGCAAGAACAAGTTCTGATGCTTAGATTGTGATCTTACCGGATTTGACAAGACCTAGAAGACGACGTTGGATGAGAGATGGTGATATGAGACAATAGATACTTGTGACAATCGATATAATTTTAGTCTCAAGTGTAGGGATTATAATTCTAGTGCCACAGACCCATTTGGTTGTTCACTGTCGGTCTCGTCCACGTTCGTGCCACGGCCCCATTGACCCATAGCATGAGAAGCCCTATGGAACATATATGTGGTTGGGCGCCGGCCCATACCGGAGCAAATTGGTCCGTCCTCTTCCATATAAGTTTATGTTCCCCTACATGCACTGTTGATGAAGGGTTTGAGTCATGTCCATATTAGATTTGTGATTTGATCTTTTAACACCTTCATTTAAACCTTAAAGTCATGATTTATGGTTTCAAAATCGTACTTTAAGTGAGAAACACTAAGGAAATCCCCAAATTTTGACAATTATTTACTTACAATCATTAGGGCCTTGTAAGGCTACAATTAATTGAGTGGCTCACAGATTTCAAAATATTGCTATAGAGAATGAAATCAAAATGGATGAAAGATGAAATTGAGCACCAATGTACCATTTATCCCCAAATCAAAGGACATGTTTATTCACGTAAAAACTACTCATCTAATTCAGACTTATTATTATACAATGTGTTCAAGCTAATGAAGCATATCATGTATAAACCACTTATAAAGAGAGACATCACAGACGCAGACACCGAAAATTAATTGAGAAATTACAATTTATTGAATGTAACCACATGTGCCGATGTCGTGTTAGTGTCTGACATCGACATATATCAGAAACAACTTCATCCTTGTCACCTTTCTTCTATTTCTTTTTTATTACTTTTTTCTCATCTTTCTCACCCTCTTCTTCCCGACCCTTGATTTTCTTTCTTTTTTCTTCTTATCCTTCTTCGCTTTTCCTTCATTGGTTTTTTCACTGTCCTTTGGCTTGATTTTACCATCCTTGTCGTTCTCTTTTTCTTATTCTTTTTCATATTCTCTTCTTCGTCATCCTCATCGCCCTTTCCCTTGTTATTCTTTTCTTTTTTCTTCGCATCCTTCTTTGCTTCTCCTTCATCGGTTTTTCCATTGTCCTCGTTTTCTTATTCAATTCGTCGTCATTGTCCACTCGTTTTCCCTGAAATGTCTCCACGTCTTCATCGTTGTGTTTTTTCTTATCATCCATATTGCATCTCCCCCTGCACAATCATCATTTGCAGAGACTTGTAAGTATCCTTTATCGTCTTCTTTGTCTTATCAGCAACTCTCTTTTGCACACAAACACTTTATTTTAACCCTATCATCTATGTCTGAACCATCAAACTATGATGATGTAATGTGAGAGGAAAATTATAAAAATGTTGTCAAAGTGGAGTTAGATGCACTGAATAAGAACAAAGCATGGGAGTTGACATATTTACAAGTTAAAATGAAACCTATTGGATGTTGATGGGGTTTTAAACTCAAGCTTCATGCTAATGGTACCTTTGAAAAATATAAGCCAGATTTGTTGCAAAAGGCTTCATAAAAAACGGAAGGTATTGGTTATATGGATACATTCAGTTCAGCAGTCAAGATGGGGTTTTTATGACACTGGACTTCAATTACGCAAAACTTTTGGAGAACTTCTAGTTGAACCAACTACATACAAAAGACTCGTTGGTAGACTTCTATACTTTTGGAGAACTTCTTATGTTCTAAGCAAACTCATTCAATTCTTAGACGCTCCAACAAATGAGCATATGCTAGCTGGCTTACATGTTCTCATATTTCTCATGAATCATCCTGGTCAAGGGTTATTTTTCCGTTCATCCTCACCTCTAACACTCAAACGGTTCTTCGATTCAAATCGGGATGCATGTCCAAATACTAGAAGATTAACAACTGATTTTTTTTCTTTTTTCCTTGGCATATCTCTCATAACCTGGAAAAGTAAAAAGCAATCAATAGTATCAAGATCTTCACCAGAAGCCGAGTATAGAGCTTTGGTACACGCTACATATGAAGGACAGTGGTTGATTTACTTACTGCAGGATTTCCTTATAGCACATCCCACACCTATCATTCTATATTGTGATGACAAAACTACGCTACATATAGCAGCAAATTCTGTGTTCCATGAAAGAACCAAACACATTGAAATTGACTGTCATGTAGTATGGGACAAAGTGCAGGCAGGAGTAATTCACTTGCTATCAGTATCCTCAAAAGAACAAGTTGCTGATATTTTGACAAAGCCTTTGCATCTAGGTCCATTCAATATCTTGCAGAACAAGCTTGGAACAATTAACATCTATTCCATCTTAAGGAGGGATGTTAAAGTATAGCTACTTGATAGGTGTAAGCAGTTACTTGCATAACAAGTAACCCACTTGTTTGTAACAAACTTAACTATCACAGTTAGTTAGCTAGTTGTATACATTAACTACGGTTAAATTAGTGACTATGATCAAGATAGAACAGTTAATAGAGTTCTATAAATAGTTATAGTTACTCATTGTGATCTTAGATTGGTGAATAATAAACTTTCATTTATCAAATGCTTCTTTTTCTTCATAGCTATACACGTTGCAAGCTTTATTCTTTCATTCATGCAGTATGATCTGCTGCTATTTATGTATATCTCTCATCATTTTCCTATTTCATCATCATCTCTTCATTATTAATTTTATGTTTCTCTCTACTTACTCAAAAGAAGTGGAGTGTAGTCCTCCTCAACAGAAAATGATCCAATTCCATTATTAATTTTTTTTCTTCTGTTAATCCTCCAATTCATAGAGGAAAGAAGCCCTAATAATTAGAAAAGTTCGGACGAGAAGTATGTAAAGTGTGGTCAAGATTTGTTCCATAAATCAAACTCGGTTCTCCCAAACGATTCATTCTTTTGTGGAGTTCATTCACCATTATGCCCAATCACTTGGACAAATTCCAATATTATCTATTTGAATTGAAACTTATCTCTTAAAAAAAACGTAATCATCACTACAATTGAATATATATTTTAAAACTATCCATACTTTATTTGATCATTAAATTTGAACAATCATAAACAAAACCAAAATTATTAGTAACGTTGTTAATTGTTTAATTAAGATAAGGATGGATCATAATGACATGTTCCATCGTTGACTATATTTTTGTGTCTATTTATATGTAACACTCTTACCACTACTATGCAAATATTCACATTCTTCCACTTTCATACTTTGCCTTTTTATTATTCTTTGAAAAGTACACATTTTGTGTCTCTCCGTTTTTCCTGTAACATTGTAGTGCCACATAAAAGTTTGTTTTGTACAAACTCAAACTTGTAAATTGGTATGCAGATTTTTTTTTTTTTGTTACATATTATACTTGTAAATTTTCAACCTAATATTTATTTGTGATGTTGATTGTTGAAATGAATAAATTTTTCATCGAACGGCCTGCATCCATCCGACTTTATAGGAAAGTCGGATATACAATAAAGCCGACTGCTGAGGATCGAATTTTTTGTTTATTGATTGCGAATAAATTTCATGACTAAATTTGAAATGGGTCTAGAACTATTTTATGAATGGTTTTGTTTTTTAATTACCAAACATTGGTTTAGTTGTTTATTTTCATTAATGATATGTTGAGGATGTTTGATTTGTTAATGGGCATGTTTATGATTGATTGTATTTATACCATAATCTGAATTTTGTTGTGATCTTATTTTGAAGTTGTTTTGAGAGGGAGAAATGGTCAAAGGTGCAATCACTTTGGTGGGGCTAGTGTTCTTCCATTGTTGGGTAGCAATGGCAGAAGCTAAGCATTTGAGGTACAAAGATTCAAAGCAGCCATTGAATACTCGAATCAAGGATCTTATCGACAGGATGACTTTGGAAGAGAAAATCGGTCAGATGGTTCAGATTGAACGCAGTGTTGCTTCTCCTCAAGTAATGAACAAGTACTTTATTGGTAAGATTTGTTTTCTAATTTTTTTTGTCTTTTAAACTAGATTTTCAAAAATATTTGTTAGTGCATATTCGAGCTTCGAAATGCATATAAGGAAATTCACATAAGTTTTTTCCTTCTCTCTCCCTGCAATGTAATTTCAATTGAGGTTGCATATCGATTCTTTGGAGTAATAGTATCACGTGGTTCCATGTTGTAATCCATCTCAACCATTGATTTGAGATCGGACAGTTTAGATTACACATTGATTAGATCAATATTAAACGACTCCGACAATCGATTTAGGTCAGCTGGCTAAGTAACTGCTTGATTTAAGATGCCAAATAGTTTGTATTAGGGTTTTTTTAATTATTTATTTTTTAATTTTATATAGGGAGTGTTCTAAGTGGTGGAGGAAGTGTTCCTAAACCAGAGGCTACTGCAAAGGATTGGGTTGATATGATCAATGAATTTCAAAAGGGTGCTTTATCAACTAGGCTTGGAATTCCAATGATATATGGAATTGATGCTGTTCATGGAAATAATAATGTCTATAAAGCTACTATTTTTCCTCACAATGTTGGTTTAGGAGCTACAAGGTATGCTTATAATTTTGTGTGAAAACTTCAGTTTTCAATTCTTGATTATTGATAATTTCTTGTATTCAAATTCAAAGGTCTTCTCTTGTGTGTTAAGTATTATGAAAAAAATAGTATGATTTTATTATTGTCTACTAGTTAGTTATACAATAAAAATAAAAAACAGAATATGTGCAACCAAAACGTGCTTTCGTGTTTTCTAGGGAAGATACGCAATCCAAATAAAAAATTACAAGTAGTTGAGACCTATAATATAATGCAAATATATTTAATTTATTAAAGTATTCATATTTTAATGTTGTAAAATTTCCTTTGGTTGACTTTTCCTCTCTATATTCTTTTCCCTATGATATTAGACTTTATTGTAAATGAGCAAACAATAATGTTGGTATGAATGTTTGAGGCATTGTCATTAGGAGTGGAGCAGGTTAGGCCGTCCGACAGGAGCCTACGGTCTAACTTATTTAAAACATAGCTCGGCCTAGCTCGTTTATTAATAAGGATAGATTCAAGTTGTTTATAAAGCCTATTTAATTACATAGGTCAGGTTAAGGCTTACAAAAAAAGCCTATTAAGCTTTTTATATATAATGTATCTTTCATTATTGATATTGTTGAAGTTTTTTTACATAGACTCAAGTCTTCATATGATTGGTTATTTAGTAGATATAGTGGTGTGATTAGACTTCATTATTTAGTAGCATACATATTCATATGCTTCAAGCCTTGACAAGTTATAGCCTATTTAGTAGTAGGCTTACATGTGTGGGTAGACCTTAGTGTAAAATAGGCTTTTAAATAGACTTTTAGGCTTCATCAGACCTTTAAAAAGGTCAAGTCAAACCTCAAAATAAGCCTATGACGGGTAATAGGCCAGACTCAGACCTATAATTTTTGAAGTAGGTCAGGCTTAGGCCTTTCAAAGTTCGGCTCGACCTAGCTCATTTCCACCCCTAGATGTCATTATAGTTTTTTAGTGTATTAAATTATAATCGTATTCTTAAGAGTGTCATTTGGTAGTATTTTTATGGATCAAATTGGCTAACAAAAGACACATTCGAGAATCAAACTAATTAACGAAAAACAAATTTGAGGATCAAACTGATTAATGACATGTTGGTTGAATGAAAGTTAATAACACAAAGAAAATGCTTTTTTTTCACTATGACTCTTGGAATTGATGATGTAGTTTTTTACATACCAACTTGCAGAGACCCTCAACTAGTGAAGAAGATTGGCGAAGCAACTGCTCTTGAATCCAAAGCAACTGGAATTCCATATGTCTTTTCGCCGTGCATCGCTGTAATTTAGATAATCAAAATTATACCTCTCCTATTTGTCAATCGTAGAAAATAACAATTTGTTCGAATTTCGCTACCCTAAATACTATAGCGCACCATGCGACAACACTTCGTATTAAATAGTGTGTTGTGCAACAATAGCGATTTGTTCAAACTTTGCTATACGCAGTAGCAATGTCGCGCCGCTTTTGTAAATATTTGACAATATTGTTGAACCTTATGACATATGTGTTTGAATTTATAGGTGTGTAGAGATCCAAGATGGGGTAGATGTTATGAAAGTTATAGTGAAGATCATAAAATCGTCCAATCTATGACTGAGATCATTCCAGGACTTCAAGGTGATCTCCCTGCAAATTGGTCAAATGGTGTTCCATATGTTGTTGGAAAGTAAGCGTTCATGATGCTGTTGCATCTTTATATATGCTTGTTTCCTATATAACAGTTTGGTTTCCTTCCTAAACCGAAACACGAATAGTCCTGCATTTAATTGTTAATTTTGAATTTTTTTTGGTATACAATCATTTGTCTATGTTACACTATTATGTTTATCTTGCCTTCATCAATTACTTTTAATGACTTTCAGAACTTACTTTGATTATAAATTCAACTTTGCATCCTTCTTACAAAATCATTCTATTCATACTTGAACTTAAAACTGATTTTGTTGTCATTTCCTTGTACAGCAAGAAAGTTGCAGCTTGTGCTAAGCACTTTGTTGGTGATGGTGGAACAACAAAAGGAATCAATGAGGGTAACACAGTTGCAACCAGACATGAATTGTTTACCATTCACATGCCAGCTTACTATAACTCGATCACTAAGGGTGTCTTAACCGTCATGGTCTCATACTCAAGCTGGAATGGAGAAAAGATGCATGCTAATCGTGATTTAGTCACCGGCTTTCTCAAGAACACGCTCCGTTTCAGGGTAATACTTTACCTCATAAGCCTTGGATTTCATAGTTTCGAAAGATTATATCAAGAATTTATTTTTTTATGCATTATCTGTGTAAAAGACGTAACAATAAATTATACAATGACTATGTAAAATAGGTGACTATATATTATAGCATAAATAATTGTATATTAACTTAAGCCTAAAATTGTTTGTTTATCGATCATCATATTAGTATATGCTTAAAATTCTATGTTTTCATGCAGGGTTTTGTCATATCAGATTGGAAAGGAATTGACAGGATAACTTCCCCTCCTCATGCAAATTACACGTATTCAATTGAAGCCGGAGTGAATGCCGGTATTGACATGGTAAACTATGAATTTTACTAATCTTTTGAATAGCCTTATATATTTTAGGGTTTACAATAATCGCACACTCTACGAACCAACCACTTGCACTAAATCTCGGTGGTGTTGATTAGTCTTATTTGATTTTATTCATTATAAATATGATCTTTAATACTTAACTTTGTAATGATGCAGATAATGATTCCCCATAACTACACAGAATTCATCGATGGTCTAACCTCACTAGTGAAAAAGAATGCCATACCTATGAGTAGAATTGATGATGCAGTGAAGAGAATTTTGAGAGTCAAGTTTGTTATGGGCCTATTTGAAAATCCATTGGCTGATTACAGCCTTGCCGATCAGCTCGGGAGCCAGGTTAGTCGATCAGCTCAGAGTTTATTAATTTGGGTTTTATTAATATACACTGCAAGTGTGAAGATTTTTTACACTGTTAATCAATCCTAATCGTAAGATCGTTTAAAATGTTTTTTGTCATAACTTGACAGGAGCATAGGGAATTGGCTAGGGAAGCTGTGAGGAAATCATTGGTACTATTAAAGAACGGCGAAAATGCTGATAAGCCGATTCTTCCTCTTCCTAAAAAGGCTCCAAAAATACTGGTTGCTGGAAGTCATGCTGATGATCTAGGCTATCAATGTGGTGGATGGACCATTCAATGGCAAGGACAAAGTGGCAACAACATTACCACTGGTATACAATAAAATTCCTTCTCAACTTCTTTTCCTACTATTGTTTGAAACTTTCTTGTACCGAAAATTCAAGTAAAAAGTGTATTAATATCCTTAAAAGTATGATTAAATCAGTGTTTTAAAAACCGAACTGAAAGTTTAACTAGCTTAAACTTGAACCACCCTTAACTACGGTTTGGTTTTTTGACGGTTCGGTTCTGGTTTTATCCTAATTCAAGTGGCTTAAGGCAGTTGAACCATGATTGAGAGGTCTTTCCGATTCGATGTCTGGTTAGGTTTAAAATCATTGTTTTAAATACAACCCCAAAAACCAGTGTTCAATTAAAAAAATGGAAGGGATGTGTGTGCCATTTAAGCGTGCATTAAGGAGGTGAATGTAATTTTACTCTGTTTTGTCAAATGGAAGCTATAGTGGCGCTATAGCATTTTGGAATTTAGGAAACTCGATATTGTTCTGCAGTGCGCTAGTTAGTACAAGACGATGTCAAATAATCATTATTGCGGTGCTATAGCACTGTAGCATAACAGAATTTTACAAAATAACTATTATCCGCGATTTACAATTGACAACACCGTATTCATAACATACAATGTTAACATTGCTTAACTGATATACAGGTACTCCAATTCTGAGTGCTATAAAAAACGCAGTCGACAAAGAAACCATGGTAGTCTATGAGGAGAATCCTTCATTAGATTATGTAAAATCCAACGATTTTTCATATGCAATTGTGGTAGTTGGAGAGACACCATATGCTGAAACAGATGGTGATAGCTTAAACTTAACAATTTCTGGACAAGGATATGAAACAATAAACAATGTATGTGGCGGAGTGAAATGTGTCGTTGTGTTAATCACTGGTAGACCTGTTGTTATACAACCATATGTTGACAAAATCGAAGGACTCGTTGCAGCTTGGCTTCCTGGTAGTGAAGGTTCTGGTGTTGCTGATGTTTTGTTTGGCGATTATGGATTTACTGGTAAACTTCCAAGGACATGGTTTAAGACTGTTGATCAGTTGCCAATGAATGTTGGTGATTCTCATTATGATCCTTTGTTTCCATTTGGATTTGGTCTTACAACTGAAGCATATAAGGCTACTTCAGAATATTTGAGTTTGTTAAATATTTCATTTACCATTTTTGGTGTGTTCTTAGGTTATTTATTACTATTGTATTTTTTCTACTTTAGATGTTGGCACCACATTGTTACTGTGATCTGTATTTTTTCTATGTTTGGAATATTTTTCAGCTTCAATTATTACACTTATTGAGTTCCAATCAAATTTATGTTTTTTGTTTAGACAAATGTTGGTGGTTAAATTGTTAGAGACAAGAGGAATTTATTAGCAGCAGAGATCGAACTCTAACCTCCTTATTAACCTTCTCGAACTTACATTTTATGAATTTCGAAAAGACTTTGAAAGTCTATTATTTGTTTTTAAAAATATAATGCCAAAAGATATTACATTTTTTGTTCTAAGAAATAAATCTTAGGAGGCAAGCATGAGTTTTGATGCTTAGATTGAGATCTTACCGGATTTGGCGAGACCTAAAACACGACGAACTGTTGGAGGAGAGATTGTGATCTTGATGGTTTTTGACCGGAGCTCACGGAGGAACGGAGGGGGTTGTGTACCTGCACATGCTCAATTCAGTATGTGAATGAGAGAAGTGAAGCTAGGGTTAGAAGATACATACCATGTGAGGTCTTGGTGTTCGACTTATTGGGTCTTTTACCTTGTGTAATTGGTCCATGTCCCTCAACGGACACATGTAAGTAGATAAGAGGAAGTCATCATTGGATCCATCATGAACGCTCTAGATCCTTCTGATGGGTAATTATTCTGGTGCGGAGGATTGGTGTCATGGACCCGTTTGGTTGTTCACCTTCGGTCCCCTGCACGTTCGTGCCACGACCACATGGACCCATAGTGTGAGAAGCCTTGTGGAACATATGTGTGGTTGGGTGCCAGCCCATACCGGAACATATTGGTTCATCCTCTTCCATATAAGATTATGTTCCCCTATATGCACTGCTGATGAAGGGTTTGGGACATGTCTATATTAGATGTGAGATTTGAACCTTTAACACCTTCATTTAAACCTCAAAATCATGATTTATGGATCCAATATGAGCTATGGTTTCCAAATCTGATTTTAAGTGAGCAACACTTAAGGAAAACCCCAAATTTTATCAAGTAATTATTTAAACAATCATTAGGGCCTTGTAAGACTACAATTAGTTGAGTGATTCACATATTTCAAAATATTGCTATAGAGAATGAAATCAAAATGGATGAAACATGAAATTGTGCACCAATTGACCTGGATGAACTATGGAGCACCAAGGTACCATTTATCACCAAATCAAAGGGAAAGTTTGTTCACATAAACCCACTTGGGTTAGTTTGTTAGTGTTGATTTAGGACATTAAAGTGTGCTCCTCTCAACATCTCAAATTCGATTATCTTCGGTGTCAATTTCAATGAACTAGTTTGGCTTCTTAAAAAAAGAAAAAAAAAAGTTTCCCTCATAGCTCAACTAGATTATCCTTACAATCCACTTGAGTGGGCTAATTGTTAACTTGGCTAAAACTTGTATGCTAAACAATGTCCCCTCATAGCTGGTTGTCAACATTCGTGGAAAAACACACCCAAGTTTTTTGTTTATTAACTTTTTGCTCACAAGTTTGGCAAAAGAGATCAAGGCAATGCAAGACACAATTGTTGGTACCACCACGTGTGGGTTATGTCCAACCAAAGACAATTTCTACAAGCAATTGCCAAAGTTTCAACTATGCAGTAAATGCATGATGTAAAATCTTCTTCTACAGTGAGGCTATATTATATGTTGCGGTGCTGAAATGGTAGAAAAGCAATATAGTGTAGAATTCACATTTAGCTTGCTGCAACATTTGACAAAGGAGAATTGGATTCACATTTCCTCATTTCTTCTATAAATAGAGGAAATGTTAATGAAGCAAATCATCCGAAGCTCAAAGAAATACAAAGCTTCAGCATTGAGAAAGAAGTGAAAATAGTGAGAGGAAAAAATAGTGTTGAGTAAATTCAGAGAGTGTGGGAAAAATACATTGGGTGGATATCATCTCTATAACTTCTAGGTGTTGTAAAATAACAGCATTAGAATAGAAGTGGGTCTCACGGAAAACACTATATTGTATCTCTTGTGTGTGTAAGAGAGTGGAGAGAATATTGTAATATTCTTTAATATAGTGGAATAATTTTCGGAGTTAGTCCCGTGGTTTTTCCCTCGGTATTAGAGGGTTTTCCACGTTAAATATTGGTGTTCATTTTTATCGCTACCGTTGTGCTGCAAGATCCAATCTCTTTTGGATTTTGGAATTTTAGTTTACATTCGCTTTAAGCTCGTCGAGCCCAACAAGTGGTATCAGAGCTCTGGTTGGAGCTCGAGATTATAGTGTAAATTAAATGGAGGAGAACATTGGTAACACTCGTACGATGATTAAACTCATTTCTACAGACTACTCCATTTTGAAGCCAAAAATGGAGGATATACTTTACTACAAGGATATGTATGATCCTGTAGAAAAGGGAGACACGAAGCCAGATAAGGTGACAGATGAAGACTGGAAAAAGTCTCATCGGAAAGCTGTCAGTCTGATTAGGCAGTGGGTGGATCTTAGTGTATTCCACCATGTGGCCACAGAGACAAATGCCCAGACTCTGTGGAAGAACATCAAAAAGATGTATCAAAGAAAGACCTCACAAAACAAAACTTTCGCTATTAGAAAGTTGGTGAGTTTAATGTATCGGGAGGGAAGATCAGTTGCCGAGAACTTAAGTGACTTTCAAGACTTGGTAAACCAATTGGTTGCCATGAAGCTGGTGCTGGATGATGAATTACAAGCACTGTTACTTTTGAGTTCTTTGCCGGAAAGTTGGGAAACTTTGGTGGTACCATTAAGCAACTCTACTCCAGATGGAGCACTCACTTTGTCCCAGGTAAAAGATAGTATGTTCAATGAAGAAACAAGAAGAAAATACATGGCATCAAGTAGCTCTCAAGCCCTTGTCACAGAGAACAAAGGCAGAAGTAAGAGCAGGGGGAGATCCAATAAATCCAAAGACAGATCACAATCTCAACCTCGAAGAAAGTTCAAGTGTTTTCACTACGGCGAAGAAGGTCACATCAAAAGAAATTGCAAATCTTGGAAGAATAAAGAAAATAAGGATCGAAGGAATCAAAGACCAAACGAAGATGGAAATACCACAACCCCAGTAGTTGATGGGGAAGTGGTGTTGCTTTCTGTTGAAGAAGAAGAATGTCATGTTGCAGATTCATGTGTTGAATGGGTCATTGACTCAGTAGCTTCTAATCATGCCACTTCCAACAAAGAATTCTTTACGATGTACAAAGTATGAGACTTTGGCAAAGTAAAGATGGGCAATAGTAGCATTGCAGATATTGTTGGAATTGGTGATGTGTGTGTTCAAACCAATACTGGTTTCACACTAACACTAAAGGACGTGCGACATGTGCCGGATTTGCGTCTAAATCTGACGCAGTACGGAAGCGTAGGGTTAGCAATCGCTAAACCTAGATAGAAAAGAACAAGTTTGCAAGCGACAAACTTGTGAAAATAGGGTTGCAAGCGACAAACCTATCAAATAAGGGTTTCCAGAATCCACCAGAATTGAGAGAAAAGTCTCGAATATTATTAATGAATAAAAGTGTGCCTCTTAGGCTGCACAAGTTCTGCTTATATAGTGAAAGAAATAACAAACCCGTGGGCCATAATAAAACAAAAC
>Ga0315914_1001173_pt1 | contig 38107 bp, 7 predicted proteins | sample MpolenodulesMG_FD_203920 | JGI IMG/M metagenome (GOLD analysis project Ga0315914, IMG submission 203920) | Medicago polymorpha root nodule microbial communities from Los Angeles, California, United States - elongated nodules | ecosystem: Host-associated > Plants > Roots > Nodule | place: USA...
ACTGAGTTCTTAAGTCTTTATGTCTTTTGATTCTTTGTATCTTGGTATGAATTGAAACTTGTTCCTGTCTTAATTAACCACTCAAGAGCACAAGTTAAATACCAACAAATTAATCAAAGTCCATTAGTTCCTTAATCATCAAGGTTTGTTATCTTTAAAATTAATTAGGGATTTTGCCTCAACAAATTCTACGTTTTAGAGTGAATGAAATCTATAATTAGAGTTTCAATTTTTTGCATTTTTAGTTTTTAATTTCAAAGAAAATTCGCGCTCGATATGAATGAAGAGTGCTTCAATAACAACTAATGTCACTTTGGCTAAATTTGATAGGAAATTCAGAGAGAAACTACTGCATTACAAATGAGAAATATATGAAGAATAAAAAACGTAGTGGAGACCAAAATAAAAAATAAGGAACTTTATAACATTTCATTAATGAGAATATGTTCGATACAATGTGTACAACGATCAATATCTGAATTTAGTTTATGATGTAGTCACCTTAACAAAACTATGAGCAATCTCAATAAACTAAACACTTGAGTTACAATAAAAGTTGAAAAAAGTAGATCGACAATTTCTCACAAACTTGGTAACATCAGGTTTAGAGGAGAAAAAACTATCTACCGCACTTTAATAGTACAACTCAAAATCAACGGTGCCTAAGTCATGTTCATGAACTCAATTGAGAGGTGAAAATTATCAATTGGAATAATGCCCCTATTAACAAAAACATGTATAATACTCTTATAGTAAGTAATAATAGTGTTAAGAGGAGCATCAACAACTCTCTCACTTTAACACTCACTCTTTTATTGAATTAAACTCACATAGATTTCATCACTTTATATGTGTCTCATTTCAAAACTATGACACCTACATTGAATTTACATAATAAGAGCGCACATATTAAAGAGAGTGTTGAAAAATGAATGTTGCTATAGTACTCTTTTAGTGTTAGAATAATATCAACAACCATCGATCAATGCGCCAATCAATACAAATAAAAATATAAACAAATATATAAAATAAATGTCACACTCACACACACACACATATTCATGTAGATACAATGTATTTTATTAAATATATTTATTATGACACTTGTTAACAAGACCTTTTTACTAAACAACTAAAGAAATTATCTCATTTTCTTAGCTTTGTCTAACATGCACAAATGTTTTTAATTTTTACCATTAGATCAAAAAGTTATATCATATTTCATTTAATTTAATGATAAGATTTATTGATCCTATCTTGTGCAAAATATAAAAGTTGTTTTTTTTTTTTTGCTTTCGCACCGGTTCTCGACCCCCCGAAGGTGAGCGACTAATCCAGCTCGTGCGTAGAGGCATGCGCACTGGCCAAGCGTTGTTCTCCCTGAAAATCGAACTCGATATTCCCCGGATACGTCCTTGGAAGGAGCTCCTTGCCACTAGAGCTCAAGCAACTTGGTTAAAGTTGTTTCATTTGTTGACCATAAAATTGACCCATTTTCTATTCACTTGTTTTTTACTTTCTTTCGTTTTAAATATTTCCCCTTACTTTCTTTCATTTCACATTCTTTTATGATCCAAATAATGCATACATATTAAGGGTGATTTTGATATGCTAAAAAGTTAATAGACAAAATAACATAAGACAATTTTTTATATTACTAAACGGTTTTTGGTTTTATACGATTTTTTGTAGACAAAAAAACTATTTTAGTAATGTAAATAAGTTGTGCATGAAATAAAAAATTATGTTGTAGATTTGTGAAAGACAATAATTTCAGTTTTTATCCTACTCATACTTCAAATTTATCTTATTCTTTAAACAACTTTACAAATCAAACACTGTCAAATGAAATTATGATGTCATTCATGTTCTAGGAGTTGAGATCTTCTCCATTTATAAAAATAAATGGAGATTGCAATTACGAAAGAGATAGACAGAAAAAATAGGTTGTGGATATGAGTACACCATTATTAATTACTCCCTCCGTTCCTTTTTAAGTGTCGTTTTAAAATTTTAACTCAAAAACAGCGAAGTGTATTTTTGCACATTTTTTTCTTCCTATTATACCCTTATTTTAATCCACTAATAATTTCATATTTTTTTGCACACACTTTATATTTTCAATAAATTTAATATGTAACAAACAACTGTCAGTTACTACTCTCTTTCTCTAACAAATTCCTATTTTTTTACGCGTTTTATCTTTCTCTCATAACAAACAATTTTCAATTTTCTAAATATTGTGCATATCTCTTAAATTTTTTAACAAGTATTACTCATGTTATTTATAGAATTTCAACTCTTCATGGAACTATTATTATAGGTAACAAAATTTTGTTTAAATTTGAAGCTAACAAGAAACAAATTTTGTTTTAAAACAAAACAAACAAACTTTGTTCAAAAAAACGAACTCTAGTTCTTCAAATATGTAGCATTAATTAGCTTTATTTAAAAATATAAGAATAATCGATAAAGGGTATACTTGATAGATCATACTTTTAAAATACTAAAATGATAGTTAAATAGAAACGGAAAATTCGCCCTAAAAAGACACTTAAAAATCAACAAAGAAAGAATTTACAATTATTTTTGTGTTTTTATCTTTTCAAATAGAAGAAATAAAAAAGATAAAAAATGGAGAGGATTTTAACTCGTTTTCTTGTGGATAAAACACAACTCAATAAAAAAGAAAATCAGGGTTAAAATTGCATGGAAGAATGGAGCCGGCTCCGAGCTGTTTTCAGCCTCCCCATGTCCTTTTAGTTTGAGTCAAAAAAGAGGTCCTTTTAAGTTTATGACGTGTGGAGTTATTATTGGGTATGGAGCTGACAAGTGACGTTGTGCATGAAACCGCGATTTCGATGTTTTCTTTTTCCTTTCATATTTTAAGTCAATCATTTTTCTTTGATTGTAGTATTTTTTTTTTGTCTGGCCAACACTTGTTTTAAGGGAGCTAAGATCTCTCTATTTATCTCATTCTCCATTTTTATTATTTGGAGAGATATGGATTATAGACACACAATTTTAAAAAATGCTAATAATAATTAATGATGATGGGACATACTTAATTGTAGGACTTATATCCTATTTTTTGTATGTATCTCTTTTTAAATGACATACTCCATTTATTTTCATAAATGGAGATGATCCTTACTCGTCTTAAAGATATTTGTTAAAGATTTAAAAATAGAAATAATTTATAAGTTTTATGGAGAAAAAGTTACATTTTAAAGTTTTAATATTTTAAATGCACAATTTTCAACACAAAATTTCCACTTTAAACATCTTAACAAAGACATTTGTTAGTATTTTCCATATTTTTTTAGTTAATTGACTTGCTTGGTTATTTTTACGAAAATATTATTTAAACACTATGATACAAATACAAATACCTTATAGAGGTATTCTTCCATAGTCACAAAACCAAATCAATAGTGTTTGGACACACATAAAAAGATGGTCCTTAAAATATTTAATCATTTTTTTTATCAATTTCCTCTTTACTATTAAAATAATATTTCTTTTTGTGTGTGTGACCATACACTTTTTACTTGATCATGTGACCATATTAGAATTTCTCTACCAGCTTATATCAGAAAAAAAATAGAAATAATCATTGAACTCAAGTGAATAATACAAGGTATTTGTATTTGTGTTGACATATCATCCTTCCTCAATGAGTAATTTCTAGTTAACATGATTCATCCAATCATGCCTTAATTAATATTAATATACAAGAGCCTAGCGATTACTTATTCTGCTTTTCTTTCTCAAACAATACCGAATTTTAACCTGCCATATCTTTTCTTATCGGTATATATATACAAATGTGAATTGATAAGATCGATATCAGCAAATTTTGTTGTATATAACCTACTACGGTTTAGAGTGGTTTTCATTCCTGTTACACAATTTCATTCCATGTGGAAACCCAAACACTATTAGCTAATCATCATGAATATGGAAAAAAGGTGATATCACTCATCCAAATAACCAATAATATTAGTTAATTCTCATGAGTAGGTTTCAGTTTCAATAGTGGAATGTGAATCCTTTGACATATGTATAAGTGTGAGTCAAATTATGCACAACTAGTATATACATCATATCAATATATTGGTCCCCACCATGATGCTAAGTAGTTAAATTTTTACAGACTATACTAATTGGCCATTGTTTCCTGTGCTTTCAGTACCAGAAAAACATAGGATTTATAACATTAACATGCATATCTGAACAAAAGATAAGATTGAGCATACAAATGGTCCGTTCATATAAAGGAAAAATTAGAAGCAAGCAAAACAAAAAGGTCAAAAAACTTTAGTGTATGTATATGTATGTGACACGCACTCAACTAATTTCAAAGTGTTGGCCACCTAACCTTATCCCTGCTACATCATTTATATGCAAAACCTTTAATAGGTGCTATTTCTAGTTTTTATCAAAACCTCATCAAAATTTTCTAAAAAATCTTGGTAAATTAAAGTGCTGTTGTAAGCTTATATGATCAATATGTACATAAGAGTTACAAACTTATGTAATCACTGCAATTGGATGGTGCCATGATGTTAAGATGCAAATATATTCTTTATTGCTTATGTATAAATGCAGTTTGAGTTTTGAGTAAATTAGTGGATGCTACTCAAACAGAAATTAGTACCGCAGCAGGTATTAAATGAATGAAAAGTTAAAAAAAATAAAAAAAAATGCACCAGCCGGGAATCGAACCCGGGTCTGTACCGTGGCAGGGTACTATTCTACCACTAGACCACTGGTGCTCTTGTGATTATTTTCTCGTTACGGCTCTTTTGTATCCTAAAACCACATAACGTTTTATCAGTTCATGAGCTTACAAGCATACCTAATTCAAGGGTGGATTTGATTGATTAAACTAAATTTATGTTTTTCCGGATCAAAATCACCCATCTCAATTAATCAATCTATGTAAAAAAAAATAAAAAATACAATCAATCCGCCACCAATAATGTTTTAGACGGTGTCTCGGTCCATATCACCATTCCAATACATGACAACTCAATAATCCATAATCCTTACCGTTTTAGTTGGGACAAAGAAGCGAGCCGCGTCTAATCTATATTGTCCATATAATCTCTAATGACCATCTGCAAACATAAGTATGGCTCCACGCCACACCCAAGGTATGATCATAAGTATACCATTTTTTGCACACTCTCCTTCCTCATTTGTCTCACGACTTATCCCTCATTGAAAAGCTACCTCCCCCGCACTGAAAATCATGTTTCACAATTCGACATCAAAACATTATGCTACTAATTGGATTTAGTTGTTTTACTTTAATGACTAATTCTACTGGAAAAACACAGCTTTGTAGAATTTAGAGAAAAAGTAATTGAAAAGGTATTTGTTATTCGAAGGGGTCTGTGGAAGTACTAGCATTACGTACTCTATATACTAGTTGATTGTACTGTATATATTCTCAAAATCTATATATAAGTTTTGGAAGATTAATCACTTTAGTCCCTGAATAGGAAATGAGTCGTCACTTTAGTCCCTGAATGCAGACTATGTTAGTCAATTTAGTTCCTGAATGCAGACTCCGTTAATCAATTTAGTCCTTGAATGTAGACTCCATTAGTCACTTTAGTCCCTGAAATTGACCAACAAAGTCTACATTCAGGGACTGTTTTTCAATTTCTCTGTATTCAAGGACTAAAGTGACTACTCCTTTCCCATTTAGGGACCAAAGTGACTAATTCCCTTAAAAGTTTTACGATCTAATATGCTTCTTCTTTTTTGTCGAAAAATGTTCTAATATGCTGAGAGGGATTGATGATCCATGTAGTCCAATACTCCAAATTACCCTAAATAAAGACCATTACTTTTCCCACTCTATTAGCTTCTCGTGCGCTCTATTTGGATTATAAAATCCAAAATACTTTAACGTGATTTTGGAGGTTTTATGGTTTTTTTTATGCAGTTTGGATTCTAAAATTCGAATTGTATAAGGCGCGAGAAAAACCCATAAGATGGAAAAAGAAACAATCCTAAATAAAAGGTTATGGACCTACCTGCGATATGAATGTCAAGTTCAAGGCCCATTCATGCAATATGAATTTCTTTCCCCAAAATTCAAATAGAGCAAAATTAATTCCATTAGTCTGATTGCCAGAATAGGAAAAAACCGAGGACTTCAATCACCAAGGCTTGCATTCTGTGTTTCTCTCAAATACTGAAAATCAAAGCAAACCATAATGCTCACTACCCTAGAATAGTGTGACATTTTCTTTCAATTTGATGTTGGTTTCAGAGTTATTTTGAATAAATGATTCTTAGAGGAGTAGAGATGGTTTTTATGATTTTAACATCTTGATTAACCTTGTATTTTTCGTAGCTTTGTTATGTCTATTTGATTTAGCACAGTGTTTATTTCTGATAAAAAAGCTCATGTACGATATTTTAATCATATATGGAGTCGAACCTACAGCACTTCCCCCAGCTTGTTGTATGATTATTTCACTACTAAACTCTTTGAGAAAGAAACATTATGCTTCTCTTTGTTTTTTTATCAAAAGTAAAATCACTTTTTATTTGCCTACTTATTTGGTATGGAACACGATGTTGAAATTCCTTATTGGTTAAATCATTATTAAGTGCTCTAATAATGAGTGTAGCTGGAAAAAATACTGTAATATCAAAAGTAAAGGAGTCCTTTGAGTGAAAGAGAAGTAATCATACCTAATAGTTCACCAGTACGTTGGTGTTTAAGAAAGACTTATCCTTAATGACGATGATAATAATGCAACTCAATTGGTTATCCGATACGATGAAAACCTACGAAGCCGAGTTATGACACGAACATGTGACACAACACGAGTATGGACGTTGTTTATAAAAGATATAAATTAAGGATCTAAATACATATGTGCATCTGAATTTAATAAATTGTTTGATTAAAAAATATCTAAAATAACTTACAATAGTTTTCACTTTCATCCATCTACTAAGCTAAAAATGAATTTAATCAAGTTTGATAATATTTTTAACACGTCTGAGAAATGTCAAATGAGTTTTATGATGTGTCGACGCAAAAAAATTTGTTTTCAAACACTTAGATATAAGTGCCTGACTACCGACGTGTGTATGTGTTGAAATTCAAGTGTGAGTGGTTAGTCCCACACCAACTAAAAATAGAGAATATTGTCTATATACGAGAGACGACTTATATACTTATTGTCTTAAGACTTTTTGTTGTGAATTCGGACTCAAAACTCACACCAATGAAACTATGATGTGTGGAGCAAAGGAAAGTAGTTAACCAATATCAAAGTAAACACAAGCAGTAACAACAATAACAACACCTAGATCTAATCTAGGAATCAAAGTGAAAAAACAAAACCACAAGCAAAAGATAAAGAGAGAAGAGAAAAAAACACACCAAAGATTGTTGACCCAATTCGGTCCAACTTAACCTACTCTGGGGGAGAGATTGATCTCTCCAATCCACTATCAATGAGTTCTTACAAAGAGATACAAATGGATTACAAGAAATTAGCTTCAACAAGCTCACAAAGAACAAACCTAATTTCTACCCATTTTTCCAATCTCACAAATGAACAAGACACTTAATGATTTTCACTCACCCAAGGTGTTTACAATGTTTCCCACCCCAAGAGAACCCTAATCAAAGACCCTGAACCCTAAAGTTACATCCTTTGATTTCCCAAGTTTTCCTCTCTTGAAGCTTTCACTCAAAAGATGAGCTAAAACACTTAAATAGTACTCTGCAACTGTGAAAATCGTGTCACGGTTGCCATTGAATGTGAGTAAGACGCATCACTAGCCTTTATCCACACCAGGATTTCACTTTCTCACCCCTAATAATCTGAACTATGACTCCAATACCACTTGTTGGAGGAGTTCGGGAGAGCGCGTTATGATAGCTGATAAGTTAAACGTTCATGACAACTAAGAGACTTTGACACTTTATGTTTATCCAAAACCTTAAAACATTAAGATATATGAATCGTCTCTCTTGTATATAAGATATTCTCAGTTCCTACATCAATGTAGAACCTTAACCACTTACACTTAAATTTCAACTGTCCGAGATGGCAACTTGGCTATCATTAGAGGTGCATAAAAAATACATAAAATCCTCCAAAACATGTAAAATATTTTGGATTTTAGAATCCAAACAAAATAAGCAAAAACAAAGAACTCATAGGAGAGATAAAATATTTTAATGGTTGAGATCAAAATAATTTTTCTCTGTGTAACTTCTCTAATTTGTCTGACAATGGCCCAGACCTATTCCTTTGTAACGGGCAAACCTCACTGACACAGAGGGCCCCAAACATGCGTGGGTTTCCCATCCCAAGCTCACATGGTTATTACTACCAGTACTAGCTTACAACGTCATGGAGAAGACACAAAATCTAGCGCTTGATCCTCCTCTAGTTGACCAAATCAATTCCAAACATAATCCTCAATCCTCATTGCCTAAACTCACAAGCTAAATTCCCTATATCCCTTTCATCTTACACCATAGTTTATTATCTCCTACTTTCAACACAAATCCACCATCATTAAATTAATAAATTAATGTAAATGTTAACGTGTCCTAAAAGCGTAAATTAAGAAACTCAATGTGCTAATTTTATCTTAAACATTGTATATTGAATTCTTTAAACATTTAAAGGGACATGTTAGACCATAAATAACCCCCAAAAAACAAAAATTATACTTCTAGTATTTGATTATCATTAGCACAAAGAAAGTAGAGAAGATAGCTAGAAATAAGACCAAAAGAAAAAGTGTACATGTATGAATGAAATTAAAAACCATCATCATCACAAATTCATAAAATAAACTAAGGAATAATTACACTACTACATTGAGAAGATGATTTTTGTGTTCCACCTTGACAAAAAAAGAAAACATGAGGACACCTAAACAAACAATTATCAACTAAACTCACATTAGCAGAATCTTGTTTAAGAACAAGCAAAGGACGAGGTATCCCACCAAGCAAATAATTTCCTCCCAACAAAAGCCTCCCAAACGGAGCCATACCTGTCTCCGGAAAAACCGTTTTCAATGCAAACTGAACCGGTATTAAACCGGTGAACCGGTTATTCTCCAAAGACAAAGAAGAAAGCTTTGGCATCGTAGCTAAAAACGCAGGTAAAAAACCTTGAAGCTGATTATTACTCAAATCAACCGCTATAAGCTCGCTTTGAAATGATTCTGTTCCATAAGAAGGAGCTTCAATGGATGAAAATTCGTTGAATGAAAGTGTTAACTGTTGCAAAGATGGAAGCTGAAAGAATATAGAAGGAACATAGCCATTGATTTTGTTGGAACTAAAATCAACAACCTGCAAATAATTCAAATTCTTGAAGGTTTCAGAAGCTAAACCACCGCTTAAATTATTATTCCTCATTGAAATCTGAACCAAAGAAACCGGCAAAGACGCCGGAAATCCAAACGGGTCACCGGAAAATCCATTATTACTAAGATCCATGTAGTAAAGATTTTCAAGAGAACCCAAATTAGGTATTTTTCCATTGAGCTTGTTTTGTTGAAGTTCAAGCCTAGTTAAGCTTTTAAGATAGTTGAAACTTGAAGGAACCGTTCCTTGAAGATTGTTGTTATCAAGATACAACTCTTGTAGATTTGTGAGAGATCCAATGGAAGATGGTATTTCTCCAGTAAAAGAGTTTGATGAAAGAATGAGTCGACTCAAACGAGTTAAACTAGACAAAGATTCTGGTATGTTACCAGTGAAATAGTTGTTTGAGACATCTAGTGTGTTGAGATAATGAAAACTGTCTATGCTGAGTGGGCCTGAGTAACCAGCTTGGTCGAGACTGAGTTCAGTGACTCGACTCAGATTGGAGATGATGGTGTCACATCTGAATCCGCAGGTGAATTTTTCACTGAAGAGATGGTCACATGGGTCAAAGGTGAAGTCCCAGGAACTGATGCATGAACCTGGGGTTATTGAATTAGGGTTTATGTTTTGTTTGAGTTGTTTTAGTGATTTTGTGTCTAACCAATGTGTTTTTGATTCTGTGTTTTTGAGTAATGTTGTTGATGCAAAGATGAGTGAAAATAGAAAGAAATTTAGAGGGTTCATTGTGACTAGTCACAAAAATGTGTCTGAAATAGGGGTTATAAAGAAAGGGTAATTTATGAATGTAGAATCAGGACCGTTGAATGTTGTGGAAAGAGAGAATCTGGATCGTTGAATGTGTAAAGTGAATTTGTGAAGTGTAGCTCTCTTCTCCACTTAATGGAGTCAGAGATTCATGTGATGAGTGGGTTCACGGGTGGAGATTTTAGGCACTTATGTGAAGAAACTTTATCAAATCAAAATTTATTTTTTGAGATAGAAGAAAGGGATAATGATAAAGGATAACCTTTCTTTGATGTCATGATGGGTCTTGGCCTATTGGTTTAGTGACACATTTCGGTATTTATAAATTGATGTTTGTTATACGTGTTGATTGAAAAATGAAATGAATATTATGAGTATGGTTTTGTTTTTTAGTATATAGCTGTATTCTTGGCTTTTAAATAATGTTGGTGGCTAAACGGTTATGTAGGCTTCTTATCCAACATTCTTAAATTTTCATTGCAGAATAAGATTTTTAAATTGGAAAAAAAAAATAAAAATGAACACCCCAATGTTATTCTACACCCTTGAGAGTGATTGAGAGAGAAGTGATACATTTGATGCGTAGAGATGGAGATAATCAGAAGTGTTAGCTGAGTGTTGATTTTTGTAAGGGGTTCATTAATATCCAATTTATATACCTAGAGTTGTTTGAGAGGGTTTCTAAATGGTTTATGAGAATTGTTAATAATCATGATACTCCATTCCTTTTAAAATACATGTTACATCAATCACTTTACACATGTTAATGTACAACTTTGACCGTTAATATTTTTAATTATCTAAGGTAAAAAATTATAAAAATTTAATATTTTAAAAATATTTGTCGAGATAAATTAAACAACATCTTACATGCTAATATTTGTATTTATATATTGGTTAAAAATTAAGATTAAAGTAAGTCATATGAATAGTGCACATTGCAAGAATGCGACATATATTTTGAAATGGAGGGAGTATATATTTGAGATTTAAAAAATTGAAAGAATATTATGATGTCATATCTCAATTCAATCGCATTTCATTTTTTGTTTTTAGCAACAATCGCATTTCATTTTTTTTATAAACATTTTTCCTTTCCTTCGAAAATTTAAAGAATGATTCAAGTTCTCTCTTGAGCCCTCTCATCTTTTATGTTAAGTGTACTCTAGTTCTTCAACGATTTACCCACGGTCATTCATATAAGGTTCATTGTTGAGAGATATGTGGACCCAAAAATTACCTTGGATAGTATTTGTCGTGTGCTATACGATACAGTTCCGAGTTATAATGAAATAGGTCGATTAGATGAAATATTACCTTAGTACATTCAAAATGGTATAATTTAAAACATGTGAGACGTCCTTTAAACCTAACTCAAGGTATGACGATGATGGTCCACACTTTTATAAGATTGAAATTAAGAATGACAAGATGGGTCTAGTTCGTTAGACCAATACGTTTAAAGTTTAACCCTCTATTTCAAACGGATTGAGTTGAAGTTTTAAACTCAGTCCTTAAATTGGTCCGCTCCTAACCTGCTGAAAAAGCAGGGTGTGGAAACCTATGAGTTCAATCAAAATCCATGTTATCCATAGTTAACTTGTGAGCTCTATCCATGTTATGATATGGATGTTTTCAATATTTTTTGGTAGAATTATGTAATCTTTTAACACTGCTTACAAATAGTTTAATCAAAATCAGTTTGTTTAACACTGTTTCAAAAGTCAGTCGTAAGGTAGAAGATTAATTATGGAAGGTTGGTGGAGATTACGGATTAAATGCCAGACCATACTATGGCATCTTATGCGATGGCAGTGGTTGCAAAGTGTGGTTTAGGCATCTGGTCCCTAAGTTAAATCATTTGTGTTTATTAAACATTTGTTTGAAAAACATGAAAAGGACATTTATATTATGGCTAACTAACTTCAGAAATTGGCAAAGTCATACATGGTGGAATCAGATTATCTTTTACGCAAATAATTTTCTATTGGTGCTTCCAACGAACTTACCCAACCATAGATAGAAAAAGTTCTATGGGTGTATCATATATGTGTATTAATTTGATGGATATGGTGTCCTAAACATTCAATTGGCAAGTCATTGCCTCGTCAGCAGAATGATTGCTAGATAAACAACAATCACTTCCACAATCGTTAGCTATAAGTCTTCTTTGAAAAAGTTGTCCTTAACCAGAAATACAATTTAAAATCATATGATTTTTTTTAAGGATCAATTTTAAAACATGACATATACTTTGTTTTTCTTTAACTATATTAATAGTTTTAAATTATGTTATGATTTTTTTTATTAATATTATTATGTGTGTGTTTGTTATAGTTGTTTTCAAATAGATTTTAGAATGAGTGAAAACCAAAATGGAAGGGTATACGTGCCACCTTGCATGAGATTCTATTTTATTTTATTTTATTTTTCACAAGACTAAAATTCTTTAATATATGAGGGAATTTGGAAAATCCATTGAGGAAGAGCTTGGATGTCTTGAAGACTTGAACGATTTTAAATAAATTTTATATTCATTGCTTCTCTTTATAATATTTAAAAAAAAATACTAAAAATTATTTATAAAAATATTCTTCTAGAGAAAGTGAAGGATTCCCCTATATTTTTCCTTTCTTCAGTTCCCTCCAAACTCAGAAACAAAATCAAAAACAAATAGTAAGAGTTTATTGGATCAATACAAGCCTTATCACGGATTCACTGTGCACAACATTAGATAGACGTCTATCTTATTATTTGGTTAAGCACTTAAACTACTACTTTCTCCGTCTCATAATTATTGTCTTTTTAGTATTTTTTTTTTCTTAAAATTAATTGTCACTTTATAATACTAATGCAACATTTATTATTTTTTTCACTATTATATTCTTTTTTATTGAATTTCATCCAACTTAACTACTCAACTAACTACAATTAATAAGAGTGTTTTAGTAAATGCTATTAATTTTACCATTAAAATCAACATAATAATCATTTCTTTAATAACCGTGCATAAACGATTAATATTGTGAGACGGAGGTATTACTATTCACACCAAAAAAATTAACAGCTTTCAGGGCAATTTTATGCACATACTCATGCGTAGAATTTATGCCGTGCTTGAACTTTTATTTTTGGTCAATGAGTCATTGACCCTTTAGTAAAAGCCTTTGAATCATTTAATGGGCAACTTTTGTAGGAGGAAGTTACTGTTCTTAGGGCTCATAAGTTATAACAAAAAGAGTTGACAACTTCTTTTCCCATCACATTCTCTTCTTACGCTCTATTCAGGTTATAAAATCTAAAATATTTTAACATATTTTGAAGAGTTTTGTAGAATATCTACACTGTTTGGATTATAAAATTTAAAATCCACAAGACATGTGAGAAATTAACGAGATGGAAAAAGAAAATGTCAAAAGAGTTACTATTAACTTTAAAGCCCATTAAATATTTGAACCAAATGCTAAATGTGGACAATAGCGCTGGCGAGACATACTTAATCCACATTTTCTCCTCGGTGCCAATTTAAATGGGTTAATTTACCTTCTTAAAAGAAAAATACTTAATCCACATTATTAACTCTTATTTCAAAAATGTTAAAATCATTATTTTTCTAGCATTCTTTTAACATTCATTTTCCTATTAATGGAAGAAATTCTTGTAGGTCTCACAATTTTATGTGAGACCTATTTCTAAAATGTGAAACTCACATGCGTTTCATATAATAAAAATATAGTACTTCTCACTCTTATATTCTTTTGATAGAACGATATTTACCTTTGACTGGAAAAAAGGAACAATATTAATAACTATATTTTACGAAGGGATAGTTCAAAGGTTGTCTATAATAATTTTGAGATGCTAACTACTCCCTCCATTTTTTTTAATGTTTTAGAATATATTTCAAAATATTTGATGTTTTAGTATATTTAATATTTTTTTCCCAAGTTTATCCTTATTGGAAAACACATCATAAAACTAATAAAGGTGTTGTGACCTTTGTCTTATCACATGTGAATTTAATCATAAATAATGACATTTTAGTCCAAAACATATAAATATTTCTATACTTTAATTACTCCTTAAAACTTGTGTCAAGAGGTAAAACATCAAAAGATAAAAAACAGAGGGAGTAATGTCTAAATTAGTGCTCCTTAAATACTAGTTAAGCAAACAAATACTCCTTCCGTCTCACAATTATTGTCTCTTTAGGATTTTTTCTTTTTCTCAAAATAATTGTCACTTTACAATACTAATGCAGTATTTATTATTTTTTTTTCCATTATTATACCCTTATTTATTAAATTTCATCCAACTTAACTACTCCACTAACTACAATTAATAAGAGTGTTTTAGTAAATGCAACTAATTTTACCATTGAAGTCAACACAATTAATCATTTCTTTAATAATCGTGCACAAACCCTAAACGATTAATATTGTGAGGAGTGAGTATAATAAAAATATCTTAGAATAACTCATTTTCTAGATTTATAAGGACTGATATGACAGGGACCGAAAATTAGAGTAGTTCTTCAATTTGGAGTAGATACTAGTTAATTTGAATATAGAGTTACAGACTATATATAACTTTTTAATCTTGTACTCTCCTCCATATTAGCTTCCCTCATGCCCCAATCCCTACATGCAATGCAATGTTGCATCAAGTTAACACATACGTACAAACTCTAGAAGAATCTCACTAGTTATTTTTGGTTAGCAAATTAGTGCTCTCACATTGTGACGTACATATTCCTTTCTCTAAGACAAAAGTATTCAATTTCTTATTTATTGATGCGTCCCACTTGGACAACACATGATCAATTCTTGTCCTTGATGCTAAAACATCTCTTTAATATTGCATGTCAGAACTTCCCTATGAAAAAAATATCTTGTATAAACTTTGTATGTCTATCTCGGTTAAAATAATATCTTGTTTGATTATATACTCAACTATATTTTTTTACAGTTAGATGTTAACCAAGTAATATGGTTATTTTAATCAAAATTTAGTTGAATAGAGTACAATGGGCCAATGGGGAACCATTGATCCAACCCGAACATATTCAAAGTACATATCAAAGTACACAACTCATGGTACAAGACAAAAGGACTATTACACTATTAACAAATGAAGAGGATAACACAATTGAGAAACCAACCAGCCATAAAAATGAATTCAAATACTATAAATCATGCAAGTAATATGAATTCTTGCAACTAAATTAAAGCAAGCAATATATATAACATACTCACCCAACAATATAAACTTATAGATAATAAAATACAGTCATATTATGTTTTTCAGACCACACTTCTTGCAAATAAAACATCATAAGCTAGCTTGCTAATTCTCTACCTAGATCGAGAGTTTGGATCCAACTTTAGGTTTAATGTGATATTACAAACTAATTAAAGCTCAAATAACAACTTAACAAGTGCTAGCTAGCTGCTTAATTAATTTACAATGTCTAATTCAAGCAAATTTAACATGACATTGGTTCCATTAATTCAGCTGCTCAACCAAGGCGCAAATCGTCATTTTTGTAACCTTCTTCTCCATGGTGATGAGGAAGATTCAGATGAGAATGGTGCTGACAGAATGCATATAGAGTGGAAGCACCATTGGCTAATGCAACTGCTGATTCCTCGTCTCCTTCGTCGTGGAAAAGAAATTGTGGATGGATCACACACTTTTCCTTCTTGTTGTTATTCCATTCACACAATAAAAGGAAACAAAATCATTTTCTCTTCTCTATATATAAATCATTTGCAATCACAACAAAATGCAGTTTTCTATATATTTAACTAACAAGAAAAAGTTGAAATAACGACTAAAATTAGAGACAGATAAAATGAAAGTGGTCACCAAATTTAACGTATCTAACACTTAAATTAGAGACGGAATTTTTTTTTTTGTGTCTCTAAATTTAAGTCGCTATTTCAACTCCTTTTAGTAGTATCTGTCATTAACTTAAAAAGAAAATTTTTCTCACAAGTTCAAGCAAGAGATTTCCATTCATCTGCTCCAAGCTTCTAACCTGCATATTATTTATATAAAGTTTAATAGACCATAGGTTTATCAAATTCACATGAGCAAGAAAAAAATGGATCATAGATTAAAACTAAAATATTGCTGACCTTTTTCCTACAGGTATCGGTACGTGTTTTGATCACATGAAACTGTGAAACAGAATACATCCAAAACAAAACGTGACAGCATATCAGCTTAAAGTCTAATAGGAATAACTGGATTTATAACTGTAACAAATTAAATTGATATCAAATTTCATTGCTAAGTGTTGCAAGTGACATGATAAAAGTGATGAAGATTCATTTCATAGGAAGAATAAGCCTTGGAGCTTAATAGAGAGAAAAACTCTTTAGGTTTCATATTTATTGATAAAAAAATAGTATATTAGTACATGAGATGCTCAATGTATAGAGCTTTTGGAAAATGAACAAACTAACCATCAATCAACAAACTAACTATCTACTAACTTTTCCAACTAAAATTGATATTTATATATATTACTAAATAATAAATTGTTTGAGAAATAAATTAGAAATCAACTTGATTTATTCTGTTTTTAAGTTTTGTTAAGGATTTATTAGTAGTGTATAAAAGAGATTAAGCAGCTAGTGACTTGAAAATTTGCTACAATAAAAGAGATCAAGTGGCTAATTAAGTCACATCTTCAAAAAGAAAGTATAGAACAATAATTTTGTGCTAGAGAAAAAAAACAATAGTTTGTAAATTAAACTTCTGTTTTTGAGGAACTTGTAGTTTAAGATTAGTTTATGGTTCTTATAGAAAGGATGAAAATAAAGGGAAATATAGAATTGAACAAATTAAAGAATTTGAAGATCCATAAAATTGGAAGTAGTATAGTACCTTCCTTTCACGTATTTTAGCAATGGAAGAATTCATATCCTCTTCAAGACTACGCAGTTGCTGGAAGCTAAGGTCATCCAATTCCATACCACCCTCACCTATTCTATGCCTTTTCAATTCATCACAACTCCACCAATCAGATTTCACCTAAAAAAAGTGCACATAAATCCAAAGTAATTTATGCATCATTAATTTACCTGATCTGTCTTCTAAGCTTATGGTTAATATCTTTCAGTTTCTTCAAGTTTTCAAGCATTTTCTGAAACCACACAAATTCACATTAAAATCATAAAATAAATATATAAATAAATAACAAGATATCAAGCACAATTTCTTTACCTCATAGTGAGAACGCCACAGATCTATATCCCCCAAAGTCTTCTGATATTGATCAATAATCTTCTTTGTACTGGTTCACAAGTAACAAAATATATTAAAAAAAACTCATATATAATTAAGAATATAAATAATATAAGTTATAAGATAGTACTTACGATAGTCCAGGGGTGATGTATTCATGCATCTTGTTATTTTTGGAGAACATGATGAGTGAAACCTTAGCATCACATAGAACACTAAGTTCATGTGCTTTCTTGAATATACCATTTCTTCTCTTTGAGTATGTCACTTGCCTGTTAGTAGGATTCTCAATCAACTTTATCTCAATCTTCCCACGACCCATTTTCAATGATCTTCACTAGTGTACTTGTTCTATAACTTCTCTTCACTTTTTTTTTTCTCTCTTTCACTTTCCAAAATGCAATATTAATAGATGGAAGAGAAAGTTAAAGAGAGAGAGAGAGAGAGAACTAGATTGCAATGAAACTAAACTATAGTGTCATCACACTTGTACTATACTGGTGTGTGACTCGTAAAGGAGGAGTGAAGTGATGTGAAGAGGGTTTCCTAAATAGGAAATGTGTTATTTGCTACGAAAGGAAAAGTAGGGTTGGAATGTAACTGCAAATAGATTCTAAATTGATGTGAATGTGAAAGTGAAAGTAGTGTGTGATCAGAAGCAAACTTCAACACTATTACATTATTCTTATTCAATGGACAGTTGGCACATTTTAATTAATTCTCAGCTACCTCTTCTTACTTCAATTTATTATTAGGCTCCTAGGTCAGACACTATGTACAATAATCTTCATCATATCATCATTTTGTTTACAAGTTAACTAAGTTTTGTTTTGATCAATCTTCATGTGGAAGGATATTTAAGTTGTTTTTTTCTTTCTCATTTCTTAAATATTTGTTCTCTCATCCCGGAACCAATATCTATATTCGATATTATATGGTGTCGATATATGATATTGAAGATCGTGTGTCAAATACAAATGAAGTTGTTATATTGTGTAACCTAAATTAAATTTTTGTCTTTCTAACTTGTGTCTTAAGGCACATGTTAAACATTTTAAAGAGACAAATTTTGTATTGATGAAAACAATTTTTTTAATGTATAAAACATTTAATACACAACTTTTTAGACAATATTACTGTATTAAATTCCTTAATTAACATCTGTCGTAAGACATTTGATAGCATTGTCCGTTTGATTTAAGATGGAGAGTTTGGATTGATTAATTAATTTAATCAATGATTACTTTGGCAAAAATGGTGATCTTAATTTGCTTGAATTGATTTTGTACTTGGGGGATACTGTTTGTCTTGTGTGTTTGTCGTTACTCATTTATTTAAAGAACCTACTATATTGTTTGCTTGTTAGCTTTGTATAGGACATGTGATGATGATGAGTCTCCACTGGATGTTTTATTTACTCCAAACATGGCATCACAAGTTAATCATCAACTATGTGTTTATAACCAGATTGAGAAATCATTCATGGAAAAGGAAAGAATTTAATTACAAAGGAACAAAACTCTGATTAAGTAACTTAACTGTAGATTAATCGACCTTATCTATAAAAGGGAGCTGTATACATTTCCCCATGTTGTTCATGGATGACGTAATTTTAATTTATTTTGTGTAATACCTCGATTATGATTTATATTTTGTGTAATACTTCGTAATTTTAATTTCTATTTTTTTTTTTTACCCCTGTAATTTACAATTGTTTTAGCTTTTGATTCATGTACATATGTGTCTAGTTTTTTATTCTTACCATGAGGCTAAATAAGTCAATGGGGCGGGCGGAGGCGAGCTCCCCGTCCCCACTCAAATTATCCTCCATTCTCATCCCGATAGATTTTCACATTCTTAATAGATCCTCATCGACCAAAATAAATATGATTATACTTCAACTATTTTTAATCGATTAGTTGGTAAAAAGGGAAAATTAAACCATAAAACAAATAAAATATTATGATGTTATTGTAAAAATCACATATAAAATAAATTTCAGACAATCAAGGTGTATAAAGACAACAAAAATAACATCAAATAATTGTATATATACAAATATAAACAATACTTTAGTGCTTTTTTCGAGGAAAGAGTCTCTCTCAGGACAAGGTTATAATCTCGGTCTCCATCTTTGCGCTACCCTTGGGAGGGCTTTCTCCCCCGAGGGATTTCTATTCTTTCATTACTACCGCAAACAACACACATTAACTGCCCTATGATAGATTAATATCTATCCCCGCCTCGTAAGTGTAACTTCGTAAACTTTGATATGTAGTAATTGAGGTTCGAATCATATTTATAATATGTGAAACTAGTCTATTAATCGATGTTCATAAGAAAACAATTTACAGATGTACGTCTTGCAGCAGACTATCCGTATGACTCGCATCAGCACATGTCATGTCATTGTAGATGTATCTATTTAACTAGCTTGTGGCTGTGCTGCTGCTTACATATAAAATCGAATCATCAGTACCGAGGCACGGTGATGTGGTTAAGAAAGTTCGAAGATTTTAACGTTGTTTGTTAGCATAGGACTCGTCACATCCTTTACTTGTCACATGTTTCTCATGATGATGATGATTTGATTTTGAGTTAAGTTCTCAACTTACCTAAACCTGCTTATCACTCAAATGTCCTAAATTAATCAATCAATCTCATCATCACAACTCATATGTTTAAGTAAGCAAATATTTAGCAAAACTTTTCAACACGTTCGTTTGTTTGTAACCAGATAGTTTTGGGTTGATCCTAACTAGTATATATGTGAATTGTTTTTTCAGCTATTCTGATACAAATATACAAATATAGGACATTAAATGGCAATTACCACTCACTTTGGCATTGTATTGTTCACTGTTTTTTTTCTTCAATTATTTTGATTTTTTTTAACATAAAAGTTGAGTTGCATCGTTAAGCAACCTCACAACTGAATTAATCATAAATATGTATTCTATTAACCATTTTAAGAAGATATTTTTATTTAATCATTTTGACTACTTTATTAATCACAAAAATACAAGACGTTAACCACTCATTTTACATAGTTTCAGCAAATGACAGAAGTGGATATACATTATGTTGCACACAAAACTACATGATTATTCGATCGCGTTTTATTGAATAAATATTTGTTAAAACATTTAAAAAGTAGCATGACAAAATCACAATATAGTGACAAGTATCATGTGTTAAGGTAATTGTATATATTGTAACTATGTTATTGGTGTGCAATATACACCACCTTTATCAATAACTAATTTATGACAAATTTGAGTGGCCAGCCACCTACAAACTTGTTTATACTGCCCAATCATATCCATTAATCTCTTAAAAAGTTGTAATCACATGGTTTATGATGCTGATTCATTACGAAGATATGAAAATACTCGTTCCTAAAAACAGTTGAATGGGTTAAATGAAATAATGAATAACGCTATAACCCTATTCAAACCCTCCCATACATCCTTTTAATTACTTGAAACAAATAGTGTTCATGTAGTCTTCATAAAACCCCTCAAAAAAAAAATGTAGTCTTCATAACTATTCCAAACAATTTTCTACCCCGGAGAAAATACGGGAGCAAAATGCACAAGGTGCTGGTTTTATAAAAGAAATTAAGTAAAATTACATCTTTCTAGAGTTCCTAAGTTGAACCATTCCCCACTCCGAAGAGTATGATTACTACATGGAAGAAGCTAACCTACACAATTTTTCTGCCAAACATGCAAATATCACGAGTTTCGTTGTATACCACACATATAATGCACATATGTTGTCAATTAGGACATATAAGGCCACAATCCTTAGGAAAAGTATTAAACACGAAGTCATCAAATACGAGGGTTAATAAGCCATCTATAACCACATCCAAATATCAATGAGATTAACAACATTGTTCTGAGTTTGTTTGATCCTCAAAGTTGCTCACATAGTTTCCTGATTTCCTCTTCCTTTACAAATTACCAGGCAATTTAATTTACAGGAGTCTCGCAATCCATATAATTAAAGGGATCCTGGTTTCTCTTTTATGTTTTTTCCCATTCAGAAGGATAATCCTCTACTCTAGTTTTGTGAACTTATTACGGAAAACTTGTCATCATACTTTGTCATCATGGAACCACCACCTTGTCTCCTTGGGCGATCTTCCATTTCTGCAGTTCTTTACATAGCGATCATTATCTTCAGGGCGTTGCTGCAAAAGAAATCAAGTCGGCGTTGTTAAGTCATAACGATACCCAATTTGACGATGGATCACTGACCCACCTAAAGTTACCGGTAGAATCTTAAATAATGACCAATAATGCTTACTATCAAATTAGTTATTGTTCAAGCACGTATATGGCCCACTTGGTCAGTAAAAGAATTTATTTGATCTAAAATTATCAGCATCCTATATAAATGGAAGAATAAGGAAAACAAAAACTTCGCAGTACAAAATTCACACCTTTGCAGTTGAGCTTGAAAGCATCGACAGAATACTAATGCAGATAGAACTAACAGTCATTGCAGGAGACCATGAATCATATAATATATCTGCATCATCCCAAGCATATTAATATCAGCTAGCCAACAAAAACCAGCACCAGACAATTTTATTTTCAAATAATCAGAAAAATAAAATTGGGTTCCCTATAAATTATGGTAGACTAAAATGAATTTCAGAACTGGTAGTCCTTGAAAATCACATGTGCCAACAATGGCTAAAAAAATTACCTAATATGTTGAACTAATTACTCCAAGTGTGTGTGTGTGTGTTTTAAACTCCCTCCCACCCCTAAGGCCCTAAGCGAATGATAGAGAGAAACTATTATCAATATCTAGAATGGGCATGAATCAATTGTGGGGATTTGAATACATTTCTTACCTTTATTATTCCCATCACCATTTGATAGAACCCAAAAATTAAGGTATGCAATTGGACTTTTTAAAATTGAAGCTGTTACAATGGTAAAACAGAAAGCAAAAGCTAAAACCAGAGTTCAGATAACTCCTAAACCAGAACTAGGCTCCTAAACCAGAGAAAATTTCTCTCCTAACAGACTCTAACCAATTTTCTGAATGACTTCTTCAATACCTTTCCCTCCCTCCATAACAGAAATTCCCTGAAATTCAGGAAATATACTGACTCACACTCACTTCTATTGCAGCCTTCTAGAAACAGGGCCGAATGGAATTTGCTGACTTAATTGGGTCATCTGTGTCATACGGCCCTGGTATCCTACCACCTCCGTTACCCTTCTTCAAATGCATATCATTATAACAAAAAGGAGAAATTCCAAACAGAAATTTCTACATGTAACCAACGAGCATTTGACTTATAAACAAATATGAGACAAAAAGAGTATGCCGTAAAACCCATGTAGGGTATCTCATAGCTAAAAGTTGTATAATTCATTTAGATTTTCTAGACCATTTTGCAGTACAAGCTCCTAGTCAATCCCTTCCAACATAAGTGAGAAGAAACAGAACAGAAGAAGCAACTCAAGCCCAAAAGAAACAAAAGAAACATAAACCGTGATTCTTTATATGTTCTATTAAATGGTAGTTCATTCTATTGTCTAGAACAGTGAAGTTCTCTATAGTAACATCCATCCCCCCTCCCACACACATGCGCGCGATTTTTAACGGTAGGACCTACAACCATCATTAAGTGATTGGAAACCTTCATTCCAAAAGAACAAACACAGCACAATGCTAAAGCCAAGTAAGGTGTGTATAGTTGAGTGAATCGGTGACTGTTGAACGCTTTTATTTAAGAATGAAAATGGAGCACCAAAATCCATAATCCAATGGGGCGCATTTAGTAAGCATTTTTTTAGTTTCTTTTCATTTAATAAGCTTAGCCTCGTCAAATTTTTTGTATCTCTTAAAAGAAAACAAGAAAATAAATATTAAAAATTAAAAAATCAACAAACCGCTGAATTGTGCAACTCAAAGCAACCTAGGATCCATCATATGAAACAAATTTCTGGTTTTCCAAATTGGATTGTAATCCACAATTATACAGACCATACTGAAACAGGATATGGAGGCATTAAAAAGGAAAAGCACTTGGTTAGAAAAGTGAGACCCAAACTTCCGTCCTTTCCCCAGATATATGAAGTACTATGAAGTCCGGATACATAGTACGGGTATGATACGATATGGATACACGATTTTTTGAAATTTAGGATACGATACGGCTAAGATTTGTTAACAAATTTTTTATAATAAAACTTACATGCATGTAAAATACTAGAAAGAAATATATTAACAAAAGCATCATTAAAATAACTCAACAATTTTTGTTTAATGTTGACTAATTAAGTCCCCCCCTCTCTCATTACCTTAGTCCACAAAAAACGTAACTTTTAAGTTTGATTCATCTTTTCTAGGATACGTATCTGTGAAGTATCTTATAAAAATCGGTGAAGTATCTTATAAGTATCCCGTAAAATATTTTTTAAAAAATTTTAAAAATGAATTCAAATACTTCATTGGTGCGTATCCACGGAGTATCAGTATACGGATATGTCTCTTTGTTTGGAGTATACGGGCTTCATAGATGCTGTACAACAGTGTTCTATCTGCTTCATACCCTTATGTTCTTAAAATAACACTTCTAGCATGTTCAAACTAGTGTTGTAGTCCCATTAGAATGGACATCAAAGGAGAACGACATACACCAGCAAAACTACCATTCGGTCCAAGATTCTCTTGTTCCATATATTTTTAATTGGGTCTTGTTAACGAGTGCCCTAAGGGCACTCTTTAAGGTTTCCCAATTAAGAAATTATTCCTTAAAAAAGTTTAACACTTCAATTTCTGATTCACTGAATGCAAAATTTTCCATAAAAATTTACTATTTCAAATCCTTAAAGAGTGCCCTTAGGGCACTCGTTAACATTTCCCTTTTTAATTTATGTACTTTTAAAATGTAAGCTATTTTAATATCAATTTTAAGTTCTATATCACCCTAACGGATTCTTGTTGTCACGGTCTTAAACAATACGAATTAAATGAAACTGTAAAAGCATTCAACATCTTGGAGCTTAATAGACATTTACTACTTTCTTTCTTTCATTATAAGGATTGTTATAAAGGTATTTTAGGATGATATAGAATTATTCCTTTTCATCTTTTGCTGCTTTCCACTAAATTAATATTTGCCAGGCATCAGAGAAGCTTAATCAAGTAAACAACCCGCAAGCATCTTATTTCCCAAGAATTCTTAGTGTGCAATTATATTTTGAATGTCTTGATTTCAAAGTTAAATCTAAAGCAAATTACAAGAAAAGAATAAACTGTCAGAAAAATCAGTGTCTTAAAAAATGTATGGATGATCTAAAAGTGAATGCAAACAAACCACAAAAGCAACACACACCAAAACCATAACTCTGCAAAAAAAGGCTGTGCCAATACAAGAATTAAGTAAATGAATATAACCTATGAAGCACTAACACATATACGAGATAGGACAACCGACACCGGTAATAATTTGAAAACGTCAAATAATTGAATGTAATCCCATGTGTCAGTTTCAGAAACCAGAGACATCTCCATTGAAGTTTCAGTTCTATAGAGGATATAACACATTGACAAAATACTAGTATTACATAAGATTAGATCACAAAATACCATATTAAACCAACAGACATACCTAAACAAATATGTCCATTGCTATAGATATGAGGATGCAATGGAGCCGGATGCAAGAATATCACCTATAAAATAAAACCATCCATAATTAAAACATAATTACATCAGTGAACACCGAAACATATTAAAACATAATCAGTAAACACCAAAACATGTCACAGAAAAGTGAATTTATGTATATTAAAATGAAAATAATAACCTGTGGAGCTTCCATAGGGTAATTCTCAGGAAAATCCACCTGAAGCTGATAGGTCTCATTGGAGTACAGTGTCCCAGGAGCTCCACCCACTTCAATAACCCACCTTCCATATAGAAAAAGGTAATTTTTTTGTGAAAAATACCAAATCAAAAGAGAGAGAAAAAACAACTTTGAATGACCCATTTAGAAAATTTTCTTTTTTTAGGCAACCCATTAAGAATTATAAACTATTAAACTCAAAAAAGGATAAAAAAACTGATTTTTTTTTTTTTTGGGAATTGAAAGTTTAGGGGGTGAATTAGAAGAATCTGATGATACCTTTGGAGATTGTCGGTGACTCTGTGTTTGAAACCAGTTGGTGGATTAACCTGCCACTCGACGAGTTCTTTCTGAAGCCGATTACAGGCGATTTTGCTCAGAGTCTGAAAAAATGGATCGAAATTGAAGAAACAAATCGAAGAACGAAGAGAGTGAGAGTGAAATTGAATGAATTAGGGATTTACCTTGCGAGATGCAGCTGAAGAACTAGTCATGGTTATTGCGCTTAGAGAGATTGGAGAAAATTGCTGAATGAAGAGAGAGAGAGAGAGAGAGAGAGAGAATAAATAGTGAAATGAAATTGACGAAAAGAGGAAGGGTACCCGTGAGTGTGTGTGTGACTGACTGTAACGACGGTTTAGGAAACTTTATAGTCCCTACACTTTTCACTATTTTACCAAAAATATAAATTCCAGAAATCTAAACCAAATCTTATATCTTTTTCACCAAGAAAAGTTAAATTTCACAATAATACACTTTACTACAAAACTTACATGCATTTTTCTTAGATTTTTTTTGTATTGTTACTAAAGCAATTCTTACATGCATTTTTCTTAGATGTTTTTTCTATTGTTACTGAAGCCAATTTCTACTGTACACTTAAAAAAATTGATTGAACCGGTACACTCATATATTAAATGAGTAGTTTAATAAGTTATTTTAATTTTTAAAAAAAAATATTTTTTATCAATTACAATTATAATAATTGTATTTTATTTATCAAAAGTTTCGGCAAATCAAAATTCAACTTTATTTAATTTTTAATACTCATAATAGTGAATATCGATTATTTTTTTGATAAAATGTTAAAAAATTAATATGATTATTATAAATAATGAAATGATGTTTTTCCTTATGAAATAATATTTTTTAAAATATAATAGTTGACAAATATCTCTTTATTACATAAAAATGATCGTTAACTTATTGATTTATGAAATAGGTGTACCAGTACAACTTAATTTAAGGGTATACCGCAGAAACTCCGAACTAAAAATACATTTTTATGGCTATAAAACTATGAGAAAATTATATGTTTATAGAAGTTAAGAATTATATGAAAAACAAGGAAATGAAACTGTGTTTTTATTTTGGCTAAATTACACTAGGGGTCCTTTAAGTTCGAGGTTTGTAATATATTGGTCATTTAAGTTATTTTGGTCACATATAAGTCCTTTAAGTTTGATGTTTATAACAGATTGGTCCTTTAAGTTATTTTGGTCACGCATAAGTCCTTTAAGTTTGTAAACGTTTTCAATTTAGTCCTTATGTTAAGCAAAATGATGGTGTGGCAGAAGGACTAAATTGAAAATGTTTACAAACTTAAATGACTTATGTGTGATCAAAATAATTTAAAGGATCAATCTGTTACAAACCTTATGTATGACCAAAATAACTTAAATGACCAATCTATTACAAACATCAAACTTAAAAGACGCTGATGTAATTTAACCTTTTATTTTTTACACAACTGTGTTTAGTATATCTTTAAAAAAAACTTTGTAAAGTATATGTGTAGATAGTAAAATGATGTGTAACAAAAAAAATAGTAGTATGATGAGTTTTCATTATTATAATTACCATTTGTTTGATAGCAAGAGATTTGGTCATCTTAAAGAGCGATCATGAATTTGATCTAACATTATGTTTAAGGAAAATTTAGTTGGAAACCACTTTATGTGGCTCATATATTTTTCAAAAGAGACTAACAGTTAAACGGTTGTAGAAACTTTTTAACAATAATATGGTATATCAAAAAGTTTAATGTAAAAATTGTTTGTAAATTTGAGCTCAACTAAAAAGGTTGATGATTTTGTAGTTGTGTGTGAGTTTTTAAGTGGTGATTTTCACTTCATCTACAAATAATAATAATAATAATAATAATATGTTCAAAATAATAATAATAATAACAACGTACAACTAATTTTCACCTAAAATGGATCTCTATTAAATTTCTATTTCCTGTAATAATTATGACTTTCTTTTATATTTTTAGTAACTTTTCTAATATTTTATTTGAGGATGCTAACTTTTTTTATGTATGTATAAATAATGATAATAATTTCACTTAATCAGTCATACGCAATTTTTTTTTGGGTGTTAAGCCTTTGATTTATAAAGAAAAATTGTTATGGTAATTTGGAATTTGGTCAAGAGATAATTAAAATTAGTCCAACATTTTCCCTTACAAATTAAAACCGAATTCTTTTGAATGATTTGTCGTTTAGAAAAACTCATTATCCACTCAAAGACAACCATTTAATTAATCTTAAGTGATTTTATGTAGTGTCCTAACCAACTTAAATTATGTTTTTTTCTTTTGTTGTACAAAACCATGAATGAAGAGAAAAAAAGTTAAAATGTATACAAAACTCCTTACATTCATGTAGGTGTAAAAATGAGATATAAAAAAATGCTCAGAAGCTTATCTCAAGGAAAATCTGAGCAAATTCTAAGTGGAGATATACGAATTTTATTTTAGAACTTGTCTAGTCTAGGGATAAAGAGGAATGATATGACAATGCCTCCAACATAAACCTTCCAATTTCAAACGGCGCCGTATGTTTTCCACCGAATATATTATGTCAATTATAATAAAAAAAACAAAGCATCAATGTTTCGATCACAAAACAAAAAAAGTATCAATGTTCCTTAATCGAAGAACAATTTTTAGGTTATTAAACTAAATTAACATGATGAGAATCAGAACAACTAGATGGTGTTTTGCAATGAGAAGCAGATAGAGATGCAAAAACATTAAGTTGGCTTAGAGTAGGGCTACCTGGTCCGTTGGTACCAACAAATAAAGCTAGCCGGTCTACTTAATTTTGGTCTTTTCTCGATTAAACTGTCTAACATAGGACGAGGTAAAGTGAGTTAATTCAGTTAGGTGAGATGTGTAACACCCCAATTTTTAAAATTAGTTTATTAGATAATATAGTATTATTATTTTTAGTAGTAGTGTTGTTGATTGTGTGATATTATTTTTATTTTTATTGAATTAAATTAGTTTTTGGCATGTTTGGGTGGGTTTTTTTTAGTTAATTGGGATAGAGACATTAGACTAATAAGGGTAGTATATATAAAATAGAGTTTTAATTAAAAAGAGAGAGAAAATAATATTTAGGAAGAAAATAGAGTTTTTAGAGAGAATAAGAAAATAGAGTGCGAATGGAAGTGGATCAGTAAAATTGAATAGAAAAGAAGCTGAGTAGTGTTTTAATGATTTAAGCAGAGAGGTGTGAATAGAAAGGCGGTGTAGTTACAAGAAGAATAGTAACAAAAATCAGAGGTACAAATAGTAATCTGAAAAGATTAGTAACAAACCTAAATGATATATAGTAATCTAAAAAGATTGGTAACAAACTCAATTAGAGCTTATAAATAGGGAAGAGAATTAGAGAAAAAAGGTTACGGAGAAAGAGAGAACAAAGCGGCAAAAGAAAAACTATGATTGTGGAAAAAAGAGGCAAAGAGAGAAGAGATTATGAGAGATTCAACCGTAGTAATTCACAATTTTGCAAACTAGAGGTAAGGGTGGAGTCTATATTCACCATAAAGGTTGTATGATCATATGGGTAGTGAAGGGTGTTGTTTTTTATTGTTCTTCATGATCTTTTAATAAATCCGTGCTCTAATTTGCTGCTGTAGTTTTGCGTAGATTCTTGTCTCTGAATTTATGACGTTGATGTGCTAAAATTCGTGATGTAATTGTTGTTGTGTTTTGAATATATGAATTGTGATGAATTTTGATAAATTCAATTTACACGTATAGCGGAAGATAAAAGTAGCAAGCCTGATACATAAGTTAGTTTGGTCGATAATGAAATTCTTTTAGGTTCGGGACTGCTAATAAAATAATCTGTCCATGAGTGGAATCAGCACTGTATACAAGTAAACCTATAGAAGTTTCTTTCAGTCCGTTTTCCCTGTAGCAATTATTCATAAAGAAGGGAGATGAAGAATAGTAGCTAGCTTACATTGTAACGTGGTTGCCCTGTATCAACCATTCGTTATTTCTTCTAATGGAAATCACATGATGAGATATGAGTACCTTATGGATAAACACAAGAACCATTATTATTAATTATTATCTTCTTGTCTTGTTCTTGCCTAATTACTAAGAACATGATGAGATATGAGTAGTAGCTATTTTCTTATTTTTAAGCCAAATCAAGACGTATCCTGTTAATTTAATACTATACGTCTATTTTACCTTAGTCTATAATAGTGTTTATGAATAATATATAGCTATACATATATATATTATGAGATTATTGTAGTGCATGACTTAATGATGAATTATTTGACTAAGTGCAATTTGTGAATTATTTATTGATGTGTATATAAAAATATGAATATTTATTAATGTATATATTAATGATGTGCTATTTGAAGATATGTGATTTAAAGATGTGCTATATAAAAATGTGATATTTGACGATGGTGATATTTAAAGATGTGTATTTGTCGAGTCATATAAAAATGTGCATATGTTGAGTCATTACTTGATGTTCATGCATTCATGGTCTTTCCTATTTGACGATGTTGTATTTGACGATGGTCTAGACAAAATCAGTAATATACCTCTGATGTCCAAAATATTTGACGATGGTGATAGGTTTGGTACCACATGCATATAGAGTCGAGTTAGGGACATTGCATACATAACGGCAAGTCTATCTGAAGATGTGTTATTTAAAGATGTGTGACTATTTAAAGATGTGATATTTATTGATGTGCTTTTATATGATTATGTGCGGATGATCTGTATTTTTCTAAATGTATACCTGATATACTTAAATAGTGTTGATACTTGTATGTTACATAAGATGTTGATTAATGCCTATTGATTTTATTAAATGAAGGATTTAAATGTGATTATTATCTGTCTGTGATGTATACATGCCTAAATGTAATTGAAGTGTTCTTTTATCTGGATCTATACATGTGTTTGTGCATTTCTTATGTTGAATATATTCTCACCCTCTAGTGACGGGTTGGGCATCTGCACCCTTCTGGTGTAGATTTACAGGAAGAAGAAGTTTAGTAGCAGTGAGTTTTGGAGGATGGCTTTGGAGTCTACTCGTTTACTTATCGCTTTTGGGAGTCTTTATCGAGTCTATTCAACGTTTTTTTTAATCTAAATAAAGTATTTTTGAATTGATGAAGATGTGTGACACCTTTGCGTGCTTAAATAATTATTATATTTTTATTAGAAAATGATATGTGGGGTTTAGGGTGTTACAAGATGAAACTCCAATTTCGTCCCGTCCTTGGTAGACCGGCAAGTCGGTCTGTCAACATTTTTTTATTTGCATTCATGTGTTAATATGAAATAAAAAACAATGTTAATCAAACAAGTACAACAACCATGGCGAGTTTAAAAAAAAAGTTGTAAATAGTATATGTTATTTTTGGCGTCAACATAAACTTATATCTACAAATACGAACTACGAAACCAAACATGATATTGTTAGTTATTCCTCAATCAATAACTAAGAACAAAATATATCATAAAAAAAATATTGCTTCAACAATAATCTCAAAATAGTATAGATTGCATTAAATTTAATATAATTTCAAATAATCTAAATTTCTTCAAACAAATAAATCATCCAAGGTGAAACAAATCACAACATAATTTGTTTCGGTAAATCAATCAATTAGTCAGCCCAACATAATCATCATCTCTTAAGTCATGAGCATGTGATGCTCATGTTATCATCATAACACATGGCGCCACACTTTCAGCATTTTTCTCTTCGTTAACACTCCTCTCATGCCTACTAATATTGAGTTTATTGTATGAAGATAAATGTTGCGTAGTTCGATAGCAGAAACATAACAGCAACGATCCAATTGATCATAGAGGAGACTTTGATATCGTATCAAGTTTTTATATTGGGTTAACCCTTCCTTACAAAACCGATTTATAAGTTGAGGGGTGTCACTCTTTATAAACTCTTATCTACAATCATATCTTTTTATATTAGGTTTTTCTCAATACACCACATCACGCCTACATTATTGGGTTTGGCGTGCATGTATATAAATCACGGGTGGCTCAATCCATATAGGCTCTGATATCATATTAGAGTTTTAATATTAGATTTAATTTATCTTTACAAAACTGGCTTGTGAGAGAGATGTCACTATTTATAAACTCTTAACAATTGTCATTTTGTCAATCTATATAGAAAGAAAAAAACTAAATCATGTAGCCAATTGCGAGTAGCAATTAAAGCTTCCACATTTTTCAACAATAAACGACTTTTATATTTGCTAAGAATAATAGAACTACTCCTAAAAAAATAGAACCATTGTTGGTGCAATAGTAGTAACTAGTAAGATACTCGTGCATCTGCACGGGTACCCGTCGGTGTTGGTGATTTATTTTAGTTTCATATATTATATATATATAAGTTGTAAAAAATAAATATTAATTTAATAAGTATTATCAATGACAACTTATCTTGTGCATAATAGTTATTTTAAAATATGTATAAGCTATAACTTTTCCCATGTATAATATTTTATTAAAACTTTTTATCACTAACAACTTCTCTAGTATATGACACTTATTTTAAAATTTGTATATAATTATTATTTTATAATATGTATCAACGATGACTTGTCCCGTGTAAGATAATTATTTTAAATTTTATATCAATAACAAAATGGTCCGTGTAATATAATTATTATAAACTTTGTATCAATGATAACATGTCCCATGTATCAGAATTAGTTTAGTTAATGACAACTTATCCAGTGCGTTTGAGTTAATTCTGAAATTCTATCACAGAAACTTTTCAAGTGTTTGATAGTTCAGTTTAATTTAATCAATGTCAACTTTTTTGTGCATTTTATTAACGACAACTTTTCTCATGCATGATAGTTCCATTTAATCAATGTCAGCTTCTCCCATGCATTTTAGTAATTTATGAAACTTTAGTATAAACTCACTTATCACACGCATTTTAGTTGATGAGTATCCTGTGTATTGAAGTTAACAAATTGTCTCGTGTATTGAAGTTGGTTTAGTAAGTGACAACTTATCCTGTGCATCTGAGTTAATTTTGAAATTTTAGTCAATATCCACTTCTCCCATGCATTTTAGTTATTCACAATATATAACTATTTCAAATTTCTATCAACGACAACTTGCTCCGTGTATAATAGTTATTTCAAAATATTAATCATGGACAAATTGCCCTATATTTTATGATGATTGTTTAAAAAAAATTCTCTAATAAACAAACTATTTTAAAAACTTTATCAACGGCTACTTGGCCCATGTTTAGTAGTTATCTAAAATTTTATTATGAACAACTTGACCCGTGTATAATATTTGTTTTAAATTTTATATTAGTGATAACTTGTCCTGTGTATAATAGGTATTGTTGAATTTTTATCAACGACAACACTTCTTGAGTATAATAATTATTTTAAAATTTATATCAACAACTTATCCCATGTTTTATAATTATTTTAAAATTTGTATCAGTAGAACTTGTCCCATGTTTAATTTATTTTAAACTTTGTACCAGTAACAATTTGTTCCATGATTAATAAATTTTTTTGGATTTTTAACAACGACGCATCTTTTGGTGTATAATAATTATTTTAAATATGAATCAACGACAACTTTCCCGTGTTTTATAATTATTTTAAAAAATTAAAAAAACTTACAACATGTCAAATGTATAATATTTCTTTTAAAAATTATATCAACAGATTATTCTTAAAAAAAATATCAACCACAAATTATTACGTGTGTAATTGAAGCAATGTTCTGTCAAAAAAAATATTGAAGCAATGCGATAATTGAAGAGGGTTCAATATCATTGTATAATTGAAGCAATATGATAGCTAAGTAGTAGGAATGTTGTTGAAGTGATATTGTTTTTTTCATCGAAAATAATTTGTTGTGTGCATTTCAGTCATTTTTGAAGTTTGATGAATGGCATCTTGTCTCATGCATGATAGTTCTATTAAATCAATGTCAACTTCACCCATGCCTTTTAGTTATTTCTGAAACTTTAGTCAATGTTCACTTATCGTGTGTATTTTAGTTGATAAGGGTTCAATATTATTGTAGATTTTAAGTGAAGTGATATTCTAAACACCTTGCATTTGAGTTAGTTTTGAATTTTTTTTTAGTTAAAACTTGTCATGTGAATGATAATTTAATTCGTTCAATGTCAATTTCTCATGAGTATTTTATTAACGAAAACTTTTCTCGTGCATAACAGTTCTATTTTTTTAGGGCGCATGATAGTTTTATTTAATCAATGTCAAATTCTCCTATATTTTAGTTATTTCTAAAATTTTAGTCAGCGTCCACCTATCACATACATTTTAGTTGACGAAGGTTCAGTCTTATTGTAGAATTAAAGTGATGTGATATTCTAAATAGTAAAATTGTTTTAGCAGGAACAATATATTATAAATAACAACTTGTTCTGTGAACTAAAGTTAGTTTAGACAGTAACAATTTATCCCATGTATTTGAGTTAATTCTAAATTTTTAGTAATGAAAATTTATCCCGTGCATTTGAGTTAATTTTGATTTTATTTAATGAAAATCTGTCAGATGCATGTATAATTGTTTTTGGCATTGCTTTCCCTATGTATAATAGTTTTTGGCACTGCATTGGCCGCCTCATGCGCTATTTCACTATCACGGTTTTTATCCAAAGGATCTTCTTTATTTATATTGTGTTGAGTTTTTGTATATAAATAAATAGACTTTTAAATATGATATAGATAGATATTGCTCTTAAAAATTATATTTTCAAAAAAATATCTTGAACATTTGTGGCTAAACATACACACGTTTTGGTTTCCACATTATAAAAATTATATTTTGAATACTTATCAACCCATTTTCCTTAAAAAAAAAAAAAGATAATTTTTTTAAGCTTAATCGTACATATATATCAATGAAATTTCTTTGTTGAAATAGTATAACTTAGTGATGCTTAGTTAACTATCCATTTTTTTGCATGAAAAAAAATTCATATTTTTTCCTTCAAATTTTTAAGTTCTTATATAATATTTTTCTTTTAAAGAAGTTCTTATATAATGTTGAATATCAATGTAAGAAATTCTTAAATTCAATTTTATACATGATTTTACGTGTATTAGTGACAAATATAGTGGAAGAGAGTATTATGTAGTGGTGACAAACTTTATACTTCCCTAAACAAATAATTTTCTAGTGGAAGAGAGTATTTTGTAGAGAGAGTATCTTATAGGATTATAAGATTTGAAATAAGTGAAAAGAGGGAAAAGAAAAATTGAATTTGAAGTGACAATGTAGATCTGACATTGGGATTTGTAATAAAATGTCATATAATGTTCAATTGTATTTGGTATTGAACCAATATGAGATTTTAGAGTGTAAAGTTGTTGTTTTCGGTCAACTAAATGGTTAGTGTAGTTAGATGACATCATTTAGTCATGAAAAGTAAATTTTAGACACAAATTACCCTTGTTTTAGTGAGTTGTCAATTTTTTAAGAAAGGTTATTTGTGTGTTTTCCACAACATACTCTTTTCTTATATTAAGAGGGATATGAGTGTCGTATAATCAACTCTAAAATACAATTAAAAAATGTAAGGTGATGTGACAGAACAGTAAACATTCATTAAGAGCCTGTTTGTTTTGGCTTTTCAACATCAAGAAGTGCTTCTACAATCCTCAAAAATGAAAAATTGAGTTTTCAACGGTGTTTGGTTTGGCTTTTAAGAATTGTTTCTATCCTCCAAAAACAATTATCCTTAAAGCTACAGTTCCTAGCTTTTGCCATTCCTAGAATCAATTCTACATTAAATTTAATATTTTGATTATTACAACCTATTATTTTCCTTTATTGCCCTTTACCAATTCTCCTTCTTTTTGCTTTGTAATTAATTTGATGAACCAAATTAGCCCCCCGAAAAATGTTTATGGTCATGAGTTACCAAGTTTTGGATTTTCCTTTACGGTGTCCCCATTCAGATTTATTGTATTTTTCTTTTAGCTTTCTTTTACGCTATACTTTATCATTTTTTGCAACTAATTCTAGTATTATTTAACTTAAATATATTTTATAAAAAATATATATAATATATGAAAAAATATTTTGTAAAAAAATTAGTTTAATGATCGTATTTATTATGTTTTAAATTAATATATTGAAAATTTATTTATTTAAATTAAATAATATATCTACATTTAGTACTGATCTACATTTACATTCAACTATGCACATTTACTTGAATTTAGCTATGTCTATTTTAGTAATTATACATTCAAAATCAATTTTGATAAAAATTATCCAAACAACATTCAATTTGTTTAATCAATTCTGCATTATTGTATCCAAACATAAATCAATTCTCTCAAAATCAATTCTGTCATAATCAATTCTATCATAATCAATTCTGTCAGAATCAATTCTATCCAAAGCTGAACCAAACACACACTAAGTGGGTGTTTGGTTGCACGGTTAAAAAGCTAAAAAGCACTTCCAGTTTACTTAAAGCAATTTTGGGTTGTTTGGTTCTCTCCCAACGTGATGACGATGTCGTACGGTTCCCTGCTCAAAATCAATTCTAGGTGAAGCTGCTATTCCTAACTTCTGAAAATCGATTCTTCAACTGCAGGTTTGCCTTCCATCAAAATCTCTTTTTTGCCCTTGATTTGTACTGCTTTTCACCTCCCTCATAACTTTCCATCTAATCAGAATTCATAACTCCTTTCAAAATTTGAATGCAAATATGATTAAGAGACCAAACAAATCACCTACCTCACAACTTCATTAAACTCTAATCAATTCCATTTTATCATAATTCTTCACAACTTGTAGAAAGCTGTTCATCAACCTCATAGTTTCATTAACTATGTAGTTACTCTCTGTTCATACAAACCTCTTTATATAAGTGGCTCATTTGTCACTCTTTCATTCTTAAACACGCAGGAAAAGGAACACAGGCAAATGGCCTAATAGTTGCAGTGTTTGGTACTCAAGGGTAAGCTCAAACACTCATCTTTTGTCTATTAATTCAGTTTTGATAACATTGCATTTGATGTGTTTGATAAAATGCCTAAATAAAAAACAATTTATTTCTTTTGTTTTCCTTGACCTTAGTTATGATTGTTTATTTTTTATTTTTTGCTTGAAATATTAATGATATTGATGGAGTTTGAAAATAGCTTCTATGTTTTTCGTTAAATGATAATGAGATTGATGAATATTATTTGCATTGTATGAGTGCTTTATATTTACTCTTAACAGGTTTTAGATGTCTGTGTTTTTTGCTTCAGATATGCTGTTCACTTATCCTCCATAAGCTCTATATTTCAGTTTTAACTGGTTCTATATAAGCTCTATTTTTTGGTTCAGTTTTAACTGGTATTTTGGCTCTGATTTGCTAGTTTTCTTGTTCAGTTTTTACCACCCTTTTGGTTCAGTTTTACTGTTTTTTTGGTCCAGTTTTGCTGGTTTATTGTTCTGATCATAGTTATTTGCAATGCCATGATTTCTTATGTTTGTGGATTGAGACATTGTTGATGGTTTGAGTAGACAAGTTTAAGCACCTGAATGAAGCATTTGCCAAGAATGTCTTGGATTCATTCAGATTCAAATGTTGTAATTATTTTAGCAGTGAGAATAGATAGATGTCCTAGACTCATGCATTTTTTTTTGCGAGTTTTATAGTTATTAATATTAGCTGATCTTCTATTTTACTGCATCTTTTTTTGCTATAACATTTCAATGGCATATTGTTTTCCACACTCATGCATAGAGTTTAAACTATCTTCAAACCAAGGAAAAATCTATCAAAGTCCAATTCTTGGTTATATGGGTTCTGTATAGACTAACTTCTAATTACTTACCTTTTGACATTCAAGATAGCTCCTGATTCATTGAATGGATTAGACTAAGTGTTTATCTTTCAGAACTGAAGTTATTGATATAGAATTGTGTTAGGAATTATTGTTCTGATCATACTTATTTGGAACATTGAAGTGCTAATATCATGAAGCTATATTTTTTTGTAATGCCATAATTGACAGTAGCCAAATCTCATTACTAATTGTTACCGGGAACATTAAACAGATCATACTTATCAGGAAGCTGTTTTAGATTTTACCACCTCTTGTTAAGATTTATTTTTTGCCCTGCCATTTTTGACAGCAGACAAATCTCATTACTAATTATTTACCTTTGACGGTAGCCAAATCTCATTGCAAAATGAACTATTGGAATGAAGAATCAAATGATGACGATGATTGTTGTAATGTTTCAAATTTGTATTGCACTTTATATTATATTATCTATTTGTAATTTTAACGAGTACTTCATGTTTAATATATATTCCCTACATGTATTTTTATTTGAATATTGTGTGATTAACAATTGTATTAATCTAGTAATTTTATTGTCAATTAATAAAAAAAAAGGCTTAATTGCACTTTTGGCCCCCTATATTTCAAGAAGTTGCGATTTTGGCCCCCTAACTAATTAAAATATAAAACAGCCCCCTATGTATTGGATCTTT
>Ga0315914_1001176_pt1 | contig 38067 bp, 19 predicted proteins | sample MpolenodulesMG_FD_203920 | JGI IMG/M metagenome (GOLD analysis project Ga0315914, IMG submission 203920) | Medicago polymorpha root nodule microbial communities from Los Angeles, California, United States - elongated nodules | ecosystem: Host-associated > Plants > Roots > Nodule | place: USA...
AATGCATTGAAACCTTGTTTTAGAACCATGATCAATTTATCATAACAAGAAAAATGAACAACAGAAACTTAAACCATGATTAACATTGAAGGGAAAAGTACATTGAAATAACCTAGATAGAGTTCACTGTACTACCTAAACCAAAACACATACATATTACTAAGATGCTATTTCAAAAGAGTCCTTGGAAAACCCTGAATCACACATAAATCCCATGACCAAAGTTTAGCTTAATCAATGCTATTTCAAAAAACATTGATTCATTGTTGCCTATCAGAGGAAGAAATCATGGGATTGACGCGGATGTTTAAGAGTATGGACACCGACAACGGTGGAACCATTACAATTGAAGAGATCAAGCAAGGGCTTGCAAAACAAGGAACTAGACTGAGTGAACAAGAAGTTAAGCAATTAATGGAAGCTGTAAGTTATCTCTCCTTCATTTTTGTGTACTGCATGCCAAAGAGCAGCTTCTCTACCATGATTACTTAAAACAAATTTTTTACTTTTGCAAATTACAGGCAGATGCTGATGGTAATGGAATCGTTGACTACGACGAGTTCATCACAACAACTGTGCACATGAACCGATTGAACAGAAAAGGACATATTTATTTTGCCTTCCAATACTTCGATAAAGATAACAGCGGGTAAAGAAATTAAATAAATCCATAAAACCAACATGGTTGGATATATATTTGCCCCTCCTTTGGATCATTGGATGCTAATTGTGTCAAAGCTTTTGATCTCACTGATTTTCCATAATTAGGCACATTACCATTGAAAAACTAGAGATAGCTCTCCATGAGTATAACATGCATGACAGCAAGGACATAAAAGAAATCATTTCAGAAGTTTGCTAACTCTAAATTTGACTGAAAAAAACTTATATTTTTATTTGAATTTGGTTACATTACTTGAAACATAACAAGACCTCAGTAACTTTTGATTTCTAGACTCACAAAGCAAAATCACAAGCCATATGCCCAGAATTATTGTTATTTTGCCTCAAATATGATGAGAGAGACAAAAAATGATGGTTCAATGGGCTAGGCTCACCAGACTTATTCCAATACCATGCATACACTAACTTCACTTTGGATAATCAAAACCATGCTTTATCCAAGATTAATTGTAATTCTCGGAAACAAGTGACACATGTTAATCATAAACTTCGAAACAATTTGTCTATAGTCTTAATTCTACTGATATACTATAGGTATAAGACCCAATTTCAAAACAAGTATCAACATAGCGATAGCAATCCCTCAAAATTATGACTTGTGCTGATGGGAGAAGGGGAATAATTTTGTTGTGGAAATGGTTTTTGTGAGTTGTACTCCAAAACCATTACATGTAATTCATGGTTTTGGCATAATTTTTACTCAAAACTCACAGAAACCATTTCCCCAATTCGAAATTAAACTGTCAATTTAGGGTTACACACATGCAAACAGTTTCAAAGCACAAAGATAATTCAAACCTGTTTTGTTTTCATCATTTTGCTATTTGTTGAGTTTGAATGAAGAAGAAGATGACGATGATGAAATGATGGTGATGAATGACGGTTGACGATGAGATTGCTTCTCCGGTGGTGATGATGAAGAACGACGGTGATAGAAGCACGTCGGAGTGATGAATGCGGTGATGGAAGCACGGCGGTTTGACAGTGCGGGAGCAGAGAGGCGAGGAAACAGTGCGGGAGCAGAGAGGCGAGGAACCAATGTTCCAAAATCAAAGTTCGCTGGGAGCAATTTCGAGGCTGAATCTGAACAAGGTGAATCAGCAAAGATCCGGCGGCGACGGAAAACGGACGGAAAACGGAGGTTGGGGAGGTTGGGGTTGAGTTTCAGTTTTGGTTGAGTTTCACGGGGTGTTGATGGAAGCGGGAGAAGCAATGGGTTGCTTTATGTTGGGCCCCTGCTTAATGGGCTGGACTTATGCACCCTGCATAAGTCATTTCCTTATGCATGATAACCACACCCCTTTTTGTTGTTGCTTACTCATTTTACTTCCTATACTTTCTCAATGTGCAACCAACATGATAGCTCTGCTTTGTTACAATTCAAAAACTCTTTTTCTGTCAACACTTCATGGAAACCCCGTAGCCCGTATTTTGATTGTTCCTCTTTTTCTTTCAATGCAGAATCTGGGAAAAACAGTACAGATTGTTGCGAGTGGGATGGTATCACGTGCGACACCGTGTCAGGTCACGTGATTGGTCTGGACTTCAGTTGGCTTTTAATGATTTTTTTCGTCCTTCAATGCCTCTTGGTATTGTAGATTTAGTGAATCTCACACATCTAAATCTACCAAACTGTGACATTAGTGGTAATATTCCTTCCACAATCTCTCATTTGTCAAAATTAGTAGTATCACTTGATCTTAGAAGAAACTTATACATGGGATTGAAGCTAAATTCATTCACATGGAAGAAACTCATTCATAATGCTACTAATTTAAGTGAGATTTATCTAGATTATGTGAATGTGTCTTCAATCAGAGAGAGCTCTTTGTTGATGCTAAAGAATTTGTCTTCCTCTTTGGTTTCTCTTAGTCTAGCAGACACAGGGTTACAAGGACATTTGTCAAGCGACATACTCTCTTTACCAAATCTTCAAAAACTAGATTTGTCATATAATCAAAACCTTGGTGGTCAACTTCCAAAGTCCAACTGGAGCACCCCTCTAAGGTATTTGGGCCTCTCTTCCTCAGTTTTCTCAGGTGAAATTCCTTATTCCATAGGTAAATTGAAGTCTCTTACTCAATTAGTCCTTTCAAATTGCAACTTTGATGGAATGGTTCCTCTATCTTTGTGGAACCTCACACAGCTAACAAATTTGGACCTTTCATTTAATAACTTTACCGGTAGCATCCCAAATGTTTATGGAAATTTAAACAAATTAGAATATTTAGATTTATCATTTAATAAACTAGTGGGCCAAGTTCCATCGTCACTTTTTCATCTACCTCACCTTTCTGTTTTAATTTTATCATTTAACAAACTAGTTGGTCCAATTACAATTGAAATCACAAAACGTTCAAAATTGAGCATTGTGTATTTTAGTCAGAACATGTTAAATGGAACAATTCCACAGTGGTGTTATTTTTTGCCGTCATTGATAGAGTTGCACCTCAACAATAAGCATCTCACAAGGTTTATTGGTGAGTTCTCAACATATTCTTTGCAATCTTTGTATCTCTTGAATAACAACCTACATGCTTATTTTCCAAATTCAATATTTGAACTCCAAAATCTTACCACCTTATATTTGTCATCAACAGACTTAAATGGTGTTGTGGATTTTCACCAATTTTCAAAACTTAAAAATCTAAATTCCCTCAATCTTTCGCACAATAGTTTTCTTTCTATCAACATTGATAGCAGTGTTGACTCCATCTTGCCCAACCTTTGTAAATTATATTTATTTTCTGCTAATACTAATAGTTTTCCTAAATTCCTAGCACAACTACCAAATTTGCAATTTTTAGATCTCTCTAATAACAACATTCACGGGAAAATTCCTAAATGGTTTCATAAAAAGCTCTTAAACTCATGGAAGGACATTATACACATTGACCTGAGTTTCAACAAGTTACAAGGAGATCTTCCAACTCTACCTTTTGGCATTGAATACTTTTCACTCTCAAACAACAATTTCAGAGGAGATATTGCTTCGTCATTGTGCAATGCAAGTTCCCTTGCTATGCTCAATTTGGCTCACAACAGTTTGACAGGTATGATTCCACAATGCCTAGGAACATTTCCTCATCTCTCTATTTTGGATATGCAAATGAATAACCTCTATGGAAGCATTCCTAAAACCTTTTCCAAAGGAAATGCATTTGAGACTATAAAGTTGAATGGCAACCAATTGGAAGGACCACTACTACAGTCATTGGCTCACTGTTCAAATCTTGAAGTTTTGGACCTTGGTGACAACCACATAGAGGATACATTTCCCAATTGGCTAGAAACGCTACCAGAGTTACAAGTGCTAAGTTTACGATCAAATAATCTTCATGGTACAATCACATGTTCTAGCACCAAGCATCCATTTCCTAAGTTGAGAATTTTTGATGTCTCTAAAAACAATTTTAGTGGCCCCTTGCCAACATCATGTATTAAAATCTTTCTAGGAATGATGAATGCGAATGACAACCAAACAAGTTTGCAATACATGGGTGGGGATTATTGCTATAATGATTCGGTGGTGGTCATAGTGAAAGGTTTATCTATGGAGCTAACAAGGGTATTGACTACTTTCACAACTATTGATTTATCAAATAACTTGTTTGATGGAGAAATTACACAAACCATTGGAGAATTAAATTCTTTAAAAGGCCTCAACCTTTCAAACAATGGAATCACAGGTACCATTCCACAATCTTTAGGTCATTTGAGAAATTTATAGTGGTTGGATCTCTCGAGGAACCAGTTGACAGGAGAGATTCTTGAGGCTTTGACAAATTTGAATTTCCTCTCTGTCTTAAACCTTTCACAAAACAACCTTGAGGGAATCATACCAAGGGGTCAACAGTTTGATACATTTGGAAATGATTCCTATGAAGGAAATACAATGTTGTGTGGATTCCCATTGTCTAAATCATGCAAAAATGAGGAAAATCTGCCACTACATTCAACATTTGAAGATGAAAAAGAATCAGGATTTGGTGGGAAAGTGGTAGCAATCGGATATGCATGTGGGGCAATATTTGGGTTGGTCTTGGGATATAACGTATTCTTTTTCACTGGAAAACCCCTGTGGCTTGCAAGACATGTTGGACATATGTTTAACATAAGTCTGAAAAGAACAAACAACAGAGCCATCGCAAATCGCAGAGGAATGAATTAATTTGATGATGGTCTTTTCAAATATGTAGATACAGCTGTTTATGTTTAAGCAGAACTTCTCAGTTTCAGAAATGTAGTGTTATATATATCTTATAATATCTGTGTGTTGTATATTTGAAGTTGTTAAACAAATAAGAAATTTATAGTGATGAATTGCTTTTATGTTACTTTCAAGATTATGTCATGTATATACTATAAAATTCACAAGACTTAATGGCTTCAACTTTTGAACTTTTTTTATCTCATTGTCTCCTGGTTGTTAGTTATAAGCTTATTGGTGCGTCAATTGGATGATGGTGATGTTTTCTACCTTTTGAAACCATATCCTCGGTGTGTCAATAAGTGTTGATATCTTATTATTTTGGGAGTACATAGCTTTCCACGAGAAGGAAGATAGCAATTGAATATTGAGTGTAGCATTTTACAAGAAATAACTGATAAAAAGGATTATTACACATAGTAATACACATATTGAAATAATTGGATTGGATCATTCATTTGTATTTTGCAGTATTCACCGAAATACAAATCATGCTCAAAACAGCAGCCACAAAACCAAGAGCTTGAACCAGGCTATCAAAGAATCAGATCTAGCAGCCAATCATAAAAGCATTAGCATTCCTTCTTCAAAATGTCCCTGCAAAAAATCAATACCTCAGAAAACAAAAAGACAGCACCGCATTTATAGACCAAAGTTCAAAGTTTAGTTCCAATATATCAATACTCCATGAAGCTCCTGCTAACGAATCTGCGATTTGGTTTCCTTCTCTGTGTGTATGTACAAATGACATCTATTTCAGCACCATCATTATGTTACTTACCTTATTAGAATAGAAGGGGATATTCCACAGACAACCTTCTTTGTTCTAAGCCACAAAAGTGCATTTTCGGAGTCCGATTCCACTATAATCTCACCATCTTTTAACCAGATTTTCTCTAAGGATACTTCAAGAGCGAACACAGTTGCTAAAAACTCCGCCTCATTGGAATCCCAAACACCTACTGGTGCCATAAAGCTTCCCATGATTGTACCTTTGTCGTTTTGAAGTACACAACCTATACCTGCTGGACCCAGTTTGCCTTTAGAAGAGCGATCTACATTCCATTTTCAAATCCTTGGCAGCGGGGGATGCTACTTCAAATTGTTTTTCTCGGTATTTTATTCTGCTGCCACATACGTACAGCTGCAATGTTAAATACAACCCATTGGTGCCAAAGAGACCAAAAAAGCCTAATCAGTTGATCCCAATCAGTTTTATCATGTACAGCAATTGGTCCCAATCAGTTTTATCATTTTTGAAAACTACTTTATTGCATTGGTGCCAAAGAGACCAAAAAACTACATAGCAAAGTGATACCCACAACTTCTTTTGAAAACCACCTTCTATTGTTCCCAACGACAATCAAACACTATGCCGGAGTTGATATTATCAGTATTTTAACATTCCACACCATAACACTTGCAACCAAACTTTCCAGCTATATGTACAGTGTACAAATATGTGGCTCACCAATTCTTCGTATACATTGCAAAAAGGGCAGATATCACCATCTCTTATAATATTTAATCTCTTTAATCTATTCCTAGTGTTCAACTTCTCTTTAACTATAAACTAAACTAGCAATTCCGCACTAAGCGGTGGAAAATAATATATTACAAGTCATATCAAAAGATTTATACAAGTGAATCAATCTACTTATAAAGACTGGCTACGAATTTGTAAAGTATAATTGTTCATAGTTGGTTGACTTTAAATTTTCTTTGACTAATTCTATGGATACATTGAATTACTTAATATAGTTTTTACCAACGTGTAGTGTGCAACCTTCGTGTTTGTCGAGCTATTTTTCCTTTCCCCCTTTTGCAAGCTAATTCAGTCATGCCATTTTAATATCCCCATCAAGCTATTCAAAACTCTTTTATAGATGCATATTTCCTAGTTTAATACCTTTACTAGAGTCAACTTCTGTAGTTACAGAAGCACCTCTAAAATAGCAAGGTTGGTTCTTCTCAATTTTGCTATAATCTTCCGTCCTTTCCCACAAGCCCAATCCACGGCTAACTGCAGCTCAGAGTCAGTGATTTGCTCATCTGCTACACACCATAGCTCGAATTCGGCATTCGCTGCAAGTAACATACTCTTGAAGATTAACATTATGCATACACAAAAGAGGGAGGAAAATTAAGAATCAGCTAATAGAGTTGTAATGTTTACATTTCTAGACTAATAACATTGTAAAAATGAAACAGTTTAATATATTCCAGAACAAGTAAATTTCTATTTTTTTGAAAAAATTGTGGGTAGGAAAGGAAACATAGAGGAAACATTAACTTTAAGATGGATACTTCCATTTTAGGAGTGAGAGTTGAAAGTGGCCATGTGATGTATCATACATTGAACATATGAATTTGCAAGGGTAATCCTGACATTCTTGTCATCGGACTAACGATTATGTTGCATTACAGAAAACAGCTGTCCAAGAAATATATAGAACCGGAGATTTTACCACATCTGCAGCTTTAACACGAACTTTCAACTCACTCATTTGACGATAGGGGTCAAATAAATTATTGACAAATGCCTACCAAAAGATGAGAATTCAAAAGAAAGAGACTAATCAAGCACAAGGAAGCATATGATCACAACTTAACAAGTAGGTAATCTACTGATTTGATCTTTTTAGTATTATTTATTATTCCTAGATAATTCTGCAAGCAACTACTTCTCAACATGTACATTCAGAAAAGCATATAACACACATCTAATGCAATAGCAGTGATATCTAACCACTATACTTCAATTTTATCTTAATAATGCATCACAACATGTATAAATTAATTTTCAATTCAGTCTAGAACCATTAAGCCCCTGATCTATCAATCTAACTACAGCCTAAAAAAAGCGAGAATCAGCATTATACCTTCATGTTCTCAACACTTTTCTCAAGTGATTTATAATGAGCAACATGAATTCCATAAATATTGCTGTAGGCGACATTGAAGCTTCCTTAATAGGTAGATCAAGCTGCAAAAGACAACAACAAAAAAATAACAACACAATACCATCCACACCATTATCAAGCTATTTTAGCAACTACACTAAAACTAGTATAATACCCTTTGTAATATTCAAATCATTGAGACACACACAAAATTAGATTCAATGTTCTCTCGCTTCCTGCATATTTACTCTCAATTGTTTTCTTTCACCATATTTGGTTTTCTCCTATTTTCTAATAGCTTGTATACTGCTTATGATTTTCAATTGTTAAGGGTATAGTGAACCATGTTTTATTAGCCAGGTAGCATATTTGCATGCATACAAAGCAAATAAACTAACTCTAGTTTAACAAAACATCTCAGTTGAGAAAGTTCTCATTTGTCATTGATCAGAAGCTAAACCAAAAACCTCCACTTATAAACTATTGTTATTTAACATTAATGCTTGCACACAGTTTTTTGTGCATTTGAAATTCTGCCTTTTGTTTTGGTATGCTTTGATTTTATTAGCTAATTTGGAACGTAAAAGAAACAACTAAAGCACAAAACTAAGCATAATGGCATAGATATTTTAAGTAGAATAATGAAATTCAAAACAAAGATATGCTGCTCGTTACATTATCAACCTTCCCAAATATAAGCTATTTTACGTGAAATCGGAGACGATTGAGTAAAGGAAGCAGATCATTCTTACAATTGAAATTCAAAGCGAAACCAAATCAAAGACTAAGGCAGTAAACCTTCAAAATAAAATTGATAAAAAAGATATGGGCATTGGACAAGCAACCACTTTAAGTACAGGAAAAACTCCTAATAGCCGTAATCATATATCTTGTGGGTGAAAACAAGAAGGAAAATTTGTATATATTCCTCCAATTGGAAGTAGGCTTTCTTTGTGGAATAATATCTTGCAATAAAACCTCTCTGTTGTAACACCAATCTCATCAATCATCCGGGTACTTAAATCAAACCAAGCTAGCTGACTGTCTTTTTTCCTGAAGAGTGTATTGCCCTTCTTTCTTGCTCCAATAAGATGATCGAGGCAAGGTAAGGGACCAACAATGAATAGCTTCGTCCATGATTCCTTTACACCGAGCTCACCCAAAATTGAAATGTGAAATGTAGAAGCCTCGGTATCATGTACCATAAAAGCAATAGATCCATTCAATACCATCAAGCGTCTTCGGACCAAAGGAAAATCCAAACTATCATATACGTAAGAGGGTATGGGTGTTGTAATAAAAGATTCCTTGCAGAAGTCAAACGGCACCAAATATGTATTTGTTTCGGTTTTATCCCACCGATGAGACACTCCATCCAAGTACACTTGTTGACGGGTCCAATAAGAAGGAGGCATATTGACATTAATTTTCTTCCAAGAGTTACTGCTTAGGCTATACATCTCCCAAAAATGCTCAGATGGCACATGTTTATAAGGGTTAATTTTTGGAGAATAACGTGTGTACCGAATCATCTTATAATCATCTTTAACATGATCATAACCGATTTGATAATGATCGGCCAAAATATACCAAGAAGGATTATTCTCAGGCAAAGGAAGGAGCTTGAATTCGTTGGTAGTTGGATTCCATAATACAACTCTCCTTTCGCCATAGAATTCAGATTCTAGACAAAGAATGCCATTGAAACTAACGGAATGTGAAATTTCAAAACCATAATTATCCTCTTGAAATGGTCCGTCGTCATCATCCTCCTCATCCGGTTGAACATGTGGAACACCCCATCCTGGTACCGCTGGTCTTTTCAAAACTACCACAGGACGGACACAATGTTCCTTTTGAAGTCAATAGACATCCTAAGTCAAAGCCTTTGGCCAATCTAATTTGACTCTATTCTCAAACCTCTCACCAGAAAGAGAATAAAAATAATAATAAATTTCGCGAACCTCTTGTGGGTCATCATCTACTCTAAGATGTAGGAGAAGAGATGTATCATTATCATAATAAGAACATGGCTTTGTTAAGAGTTAGTTGCGGAACATAGTCATGAAACAAGGGTTATCAAACAATAGGGACCATGATTTATGGACACATTCAAAACGCTTCAAAGATTTGATGGGAAGTTTGGAGAGAATAAAGAAAGTAATATCATTTGGTATATGATTGTTGCTTCTAACTTGATGAACAGCATTGGATGATGATGACGATGTAGTAAGAAACGATGGTATATTTTCCATCTCCGAGTTGAGATTGATTGAATCACCGAGTTAGCAAGTTTGCAAGGACGTTGAGATCGAACAAACCCTAACCTTTCTTTAGTTGAGAGAGCGGCAATGTACTGACTGCAAGCACTTCGATTATTTATTTGGGACTTGTTGCTTTTATACGACTAGGAAAGTACTTGATCCATCATGTCTCTTTTTTTTCACCAATATATATATAAGAGAAATATGATGTAGTTTTTTTTTTTAAGCTGAGTCAGCCGATACAAAGTTTTTATTTTGATCTCCTATTAATGGACGGTGAAAATTGATCTTTCAAGTTGTTCAATCTTGACAAGATAAGTTGTTCAGTACTTGAAATGGTTATGCAAAATTTTCTATACAATTTATACAGGAGTGATTTATAGTTTTTTGATGAGAAATTATGAGAAAAGGCTAACTTTTATTGTTTTTATGTGTTGATGAAGAATTGGATGAAAGGTATGGGAAAAGGTTAAATAATCAAATATATGACTTTTCAGTCCCACCACCCTACAATTTTTTAAATATTTTATTTATTTTGTTGACTATACTTATCTCAAATCAGATGTTACACCTTTGTCACTATTTGTTGGGTCATTAGGGTGAGTCTCTCTGGATTGGATTATTACATTGTCATAACATCAACCACATAACTGAAATGGATATCATATTTTCACTCAAAATTTTGAAGTTGCATTTATGGGTCCTCTCATTTATACGTTATTCACCCAAAATAATGACAATTCTTCCTCAAGTATAAGTTTTTCTGTTTTTTATCCAACATCAAGAATCTCTCTCGCTATCAGCACATTTGACTAAGAGCAATCACACAAATGAGTTCGACATCACATTTTCACACCCAAAACCTTAAAATATAATATACGAGTCATCTCACTTATATAGTGCTCAACCTCATCTCTTCCATAATTTGGAGACTAGGTGTCAAAAGCCCACCAAATTAAGGGGCCAGAATTGTTATTAGAAAAGTGCAGGATAAATTAGAGAAAATATTATGTGATGGGAACCAAATTTTTGAGAAATAAAATACGATGGTAAAAATAGTGAATTTAAGAAAATAGAGATCAAAACTATGTAAACCTGAAGAAGTCCAAGTATCAGGTTTTGGATACAATTAATTATGTTAATGTTTTCTTCACTTCCTGTGTATATTTTTTTACCAAATACTCATTGTGAAGTGATAAGTGATAACTATAAGGTGAAGCTGAACATGCAAAAGAAGTCCAATTTGAGTGCTACATGCAGTTCAAAAAGTCTTGCTATTTAATTTAATGCATGTTTTGATTTTCTTCCCATCTTAAATATACACCAAACCTTTCTATGGATGCTAATGAATTAATGTTGCTGTCAATTGTCATATCATTGAAGCTGCAACCAGAAAATTTCTTCCTACAAAGCAAGAGCATGCTTGCAAGACTCAATTTGTAAACAATCCCCATCTTATACCAATGCTTATATAATAAATAGAGAGCCTAATCAATTGGTACATCCAAAATCATCAATTAAAAAAATAAAGAATATCAAGAAGAGAGTTTAAGTTGCTCTAAATGGGGTCCTGTTTTGTTCTATTGCCCTATTTTACCTTTCACTTGTTCTTGTTGCTGCTCTTTACTCATTTTACTTCCTACACCTTCTCATTATGCAACTATCATGACAGCTTTGCCTTGTTACAATTCAAGAACTTACTTCTTGTCAATGGCACTTCATCTCAGCATGATATTTGGCCTAGTTATTCCTCTTTTTCTATGAAAACAGATTCTTGGAAAAACAATACAGATTGTTGCGAGTGGGATGGTGTCACGTACGACACTGTTTTGGATCATGTGATCGGTTTGGACCTTAGTTGCAACAATCTTAAAGGCGAATTACATCTCAATATTAGTGCAACAATCTTCCAACTTAAACACCTTCAACGACTCAACTTGGCTTTTAATGATTTTTTCGGGTCTTCGGTGCATGATGATATTAGTGATTTGGTGAATCTCACACATCTTAATTTATCAAACACTGGAATCATTGGTAATATTCCTTCCACAATCTCTCACTTGTCAAAATTAGTATCACTTGATCTTAGTAGTAACTGGTACATGGAACAAAAACTCAAACTTGATCCCTTCACATGGAAGAAACTCATTCATAACGCTACAAATTTAAGCGAGCTTCATCTGAATAGTGTTGATATGTCTTCCATCAGAGAGAATTCTTTGTCGCTGCTAAAGAATTTGTCATCCTCTCTGGTCTCTCTTAGTCTAGGGAACACTAGTTTGCAAGGAAATTTAGCAAGTGACATTCTCTCTTTACCTAATCTTCAAGAACTAGATTTGTCATCTAATGAGGACCTTATTGGAAAACTTCCAATGTTCAACTGGAGCACTCCTCTAAGGTATTTGGATCTCTCTTTAACTTTTTTCTCAGGTGAAATTCCTTATTCCATAGGTCAGTTGAAGTCTCTCAACCAGTTATCGCTTAAAGCGTGTGATTTGGATGGATTAGTTCCTCAATCTTTATGGAACCTCACTCAACTAACACATTTGGACATTTCATTTAACTAACTTAACGGTGAAATCCCATCATCACTTTCAAATCTCGCACATCTCACTTACTTGGATCTTGAACAAAATAATTTCACCGGTTTGATCTCAAATATATTCCATAAGCTTATTAAATTAGAATATTTAGATATTTCCTTTAACAACACTACAGGTCAAGTTCCCTCATCATTGTTTCATCTAACTCAACTTTCTTATTTAGATTTATCATTTAATAAATTAGTTGGCCCAATACCAATAGAAATAAACAAACTTTCAAAACTAAGTACTGTGGATTTAAATAATAACATGTTAAATGGAACAATTCCACATTGGTGTTATTATTTGTCTTCTTTGTTGGAGTTGTACCTCAGTGACAACCACCTCACAGGGTCTATTGGAGAGTTCTCAATTTATTCTTTGCAAAAATTGCTTCTCTCTAATAACAAGTTACAGGGTCATTTTCCAAATTCAATATTTAAATTTCAAAATCTTACTTACTTAGGTTTGTCATCAACAAACTTGAACGGCGATGTGGACTTTCATCAATTTTCAAAGTTTAAAAAACTAACTTTCCTCGATCTCTCCCACAACAATTTTCTTTCTATCAACATTGATAGCAGTGTTGACTCCATCTCGCCCAACCTTGACTCATTATATTTATCTTCTAGTAATATTAATAGTTTTCCTAATTTCTTAGCACAACTTCAAAATCTGCAAGAATTAGATCTATCTAATAACATAATTCAAGGAAAAGTTCCTAAATGGTTTCATGAGAAGCTCTTACACACATGGAGGGACATTCGACATATTGATCTCAGTTTCAACAAGTTGCAAGGAGATCTTCCAATTCCACCCTATGGCATTCAATACTTTTCACTCTCAAACAACAATTTCAGTGGAGATATTGCTTCGTCATTGTGCAATGCGAGTTCCCTTACTATGCTCAATTTGGCTCACAACAATTTAACAGGCATGATTCCACAATGCCTAGGAACATTTTCTTCTCTTTCTATATTGGATATGCAAATGAACAACTTGTATGGAAGCTTGCCTAGCACCTTTTCTAAAGGAAATACATTTGAGACGATAAAGTTGAACGGAAATCAATTGGAAGGACCATTACCACAGTCTTTGGCTCAATGCTTAAATCTTGAAGTTTTGGACCTTGGTGACAACAACATAAAAGATACATTTCCCAATTGGCTAGAAACTCTACAAGAGTTACATGTGCTAAGTTTACGATCAAATAAACTTCATGGTGCAATCACTTGCTCTAGCACCAAGCATACATTTCCCAAGTTGAGAATTTTTGAAGTCTCTAACAACAATTTTAGTGGGCCTTTGCCAACATCATGCATCAAGAACTTTCAAGGAATGATGAATCTGAATGACAGCCAAATTGGTTTGCAATACATGGGTAAGGCCAATTACTATAATGATTCCGTTGTGGTCATAATGAATGGTTTTTCTATGGAGCTGACAAAGATATTGACTACTTTCACCACTATTGATTTATCAAATAACATGTTTGAAGGAGAAATTTCAGAAGTCATTGGAGAATTAAAATTCTCTCAAAGGCCTGAACTTTTCAAACAATGAAATCACGGGTACCATTCCACGATCTTTAAGTCGTTTAAGAAATTTGGAGTGGCTGGATCTCTCAATGAACCAGTTGACTGGAGAGATTCCTGAGGCTTTGAGGAATTTGAATTTCCTCTCTGTCTTAAACCTTTCAAAAAACCACCTTGAAGGAGTCATACCTACAGGTCAACAGTTTGATACATTTGGAAATGATTCCTATGAAGGGAATACAATGTTATGTGGATTTCCATTGTCTAAATCATGCAAAAACGATGAAGGTCAACCACCACATTCAGTATCTGAAGATGAAGATGAAGATGAATCAGGATTTAGCTGGAAAGCGGTAGCAATAGGATATGCATGTGGGACAATATTTGGGTTGCTCTTGGGATATATTGTACTCTTCACCAGGAAACCTCAACGGTTTGCAAGACTTGTTGAACTTATATTTAACACTAGACTGAAAAGAAAAAATAATAGAGCCAGTGCAAATTGCAGAAGATTGAATTAACTTGATATGTAGTATTGTAATTAATTTGAACTTCTGTGTTTCAGTAATGTAGTATTGTATTATATATTTTATAGTAACATTTTGTTATATATTTCAAGTATTGTACAATTATTAAAATTATAGTAGTGAACAATCTTTCATGTTATTTCCATGATTTTATATGCATATCTCTAAAATGTGCTCAAGACTTCAGATGGTTGGAATGAAATGAACATTCTTTTAGAGCAAAACTTGGCAATAGAAAGTGAACATTTGGATATCAATGAGGTCTGAATGATTTAAATATTCGATTTCTCAATGGTGTTTGAACCCATATTAGTGTGTGTTGGAATTTAATCTAAGAATATATGTGTATTTTGATTGTAATAGTTGGCATATTCTAAGAATTTAATCTAAGAATATATGTGTATTTTGATTGTGTTGAAATGATGCCAATCATTTCATACACACTACACATAAACCATTTGTTGTGCTATACGCGTTTATTAGATGTTGGAAATGATTGACTTAGAAAAATGAGGTTGATAATTCCGTAAATTCTTTACATTAGATGTAATTGTGTTTAAGGTGGATTAGATACTAAATATAAATACATTTTCCGTTGAAATTTTAACATTGATTTGCTATGTATATTGTAAAAGTCTAATCTTGTATGTCAATACTAAATTATTTCTACTTTTCTTTCCAAAACTGCCACATGTGCATTTTTTTTTTTCTTATCCCAAAAGGTTGCTTTGTTATTATAAGGTGATTATTCAAGCCCAGTTTTAGGCTCGAGGGAAAAATACAAAAATAATATGTGTAAATCCATTAATTTTTTACACTCGTTAAACATTTTTTTTATCTCTCTCTTCATATCAAATCATATTTTTTTTCTTTGTATCACATCATCAAATTAAAGTAATTCCTTATAAGAAAAAGTTGCAAATTTTAAAATATATTTATTGCTTAAATGACTTTTATACTATTTTTTTTTATCTTCAACTTTTATACCATTCTATATTTATATTTACTAAAAATGAAATCAATCATCATATTAGTTGGTGTGAAAACATTAAATGTGAATGATACTTTATTTGATTTTTTTTTTTGACATATCTTTATTTAAAACTTTTAAAATCATCACATCTAACGAGTCTCCTTAGTCTTAGGATGCATTTGATTTGCTAAAAAATGAAGGACATGACATAACAACTCTAGTTGTCCAGTGTTTGATTTGTAAAACTGTTTCAGATACAGGACAAACTGGAGGCAAGGGACAGGACAAAAACTCATATTTTTGTCCCTCACCAAACCACAGTACAACTTTTTGTCCCACGTACAAGTTGTCTAAAATACCAAAATAACATTTTGTCCCCCAAAAATCGAATAAAACAAAAAATTACTCAATGCCATAAAAAATTTGTCATGTGTTGTTCTGCCTTGTGTTGTACTGTTCTATCTTGTATTGTTCTGTTCAGTACTTACTGTTTTGCAAACCAAACACACCTTAATGAGTTTTTTAAGAAAGTGCTTTAATTTTTTTCTTTCTATATAAAGTTTTTAATCAGAGAAATAGACAAAATGAGATAACAAATAGTCGACAACACAATTGAAGAAACAAATGAAAAAATTAGCTCAAATAGTAAAATCCATTGATGTTTTGATTGAAAATAATAATTAAACTCTAAAATTTAGTCTAATGGTAAAAATACACACTTTGAATTTAGAGATTTATGGTTTGTCTCCATAAGCTTAGTTCAGTTGGTAAGGACAATGCATAATATATGTAAGGTCCACGGTTCGAACCCCGGACACCAAAAAAAATTATGATTTGAACTCAACCAATGTCTTTAAAAGGATTTTATTTTTAGATGAGTTAAAATTAATTTTAACATGTTTGATTCTTCCAAAGTAAAATTAATTTTGCATCGAGAATTGATTCTTCTTGAAGGTATAAATTCTAGCTTTTGATTCTGGAATTGAGTTTTAAACTCAAATTTATTGTTCAACATACTTCTCATTCTAGAATGTATTCAAACATAAGTTATTATATTTTTTAAGATAATTTTAGACAAAATCAATTTTATAGAATTAATTCACTCATAGTTATTTTTTCTTATCGTATAACCAAACATATACTAAAGAGAAAGGCTAGAAACACTCTCTTCTAGCACTTTAACACTCACTCTCATATTTCGTGAAACACAAGTAGTCTCATCAGTTTATGTGAGATCCATTCTTAACGTGTGACACCACATGAATTCTACCCAAAATGTAGGTGTTTGAGAATGTTAAAAAGAGAGTATCCATAACAATTCTTTATACTAAAATGTAAACTCATTTCTAGGTGTACGTCTACTTTATTTTATTTTCTTCTTCCATAAAAGTTCACTAAAAAGAAACTGAGTATATATTAATTTGAATGAATTAATGTTTCACGTTCCATGTGAAAAGAGGATAAAAAACGGTCATACTTTGGACTGTTGTGAGGAATATGTGAAACTGAATTAATAAAGATAGTAGCCGTTATGGAAAGAAAGAAACGTGACAACAAAGAACAATATCCTCTCTCTCTATATCTTATGCCATCATTTCCACATGCCACCAATTAAACGCATTGTTTTAGGGAATTTAAAATTTCTTCTCTCAATTACTGAATTGCCCATTTCTTAACGTTTTTTTTGGCAAGTTTTTTTTTTTGTTTACTTTGGCAAAGTTGATTTCATTCAATATTTTTCTTTACAAACATACAATTGCCATATTCTCTATAAAAGAGGGTGATTTTCCTATCAAATTATTTTTTTTAAAAAACCATCAATATTTTTTTATCAAGTAGTTTAGTAGGTAGAAACTCATCTTTTTAATGTGAACAAAAAAGGTGTTTGGTTCAAATTTCAACGTCATATAAATTATGCAATGTCTTTAACAGTTGAGTTAAGCTTATGGAACAAAATCATCAATTTATTGATAATACATATGATTTAAAATACTTTGCATAAATTTAATTATATTTTTTCCGGAATTGAATTATATTTTATCATGATATTTTGGTAGGTCCCTTGTTATCCATACTAAAAAATTACTCTGAATTAGATTGATCCACCATTTCTATTTAAATAGTTATTATTATTATTATTATCATATTAAGGGACCCTATTATGTTACCATAATTATTTTTTTAGTAAAAATATGTCTAAATATAAACATCTACATAAAAAGATATAGTTAGATATTTCCATAAACCTTTTTCCACCGTTGATACACTAAAATTATTAACAAAAAAATCAAGTTTACTAGTCAAAATTCTTAAAAAAAAAAATTTACTTCTCAAAAATAAAATTCAAAGTTATTTTTTGGTGGTGGCTGAGGTTCGACCTCCAACCTTATATATTATACATTGTCCATACAACTAAACTAAGGTTATAACAAACTCATTAGGATTATTATCCAATTTAAAATGTAACTAGACACAAGGCATAGTGAATGGTTGGCTCGTCGGCATGCAATGAATGAGTAGGAGGCACATTTCACACCTCAGCAAATTGAGACGTTTCGTTACAAATTTTATTTTATTACCCTTCAAAATCATTATTTTATTTTCTATTAAATAAAATAATATTTTATAAGTCAATAATACACTCTTTGAAATGTAAAGCCATAAAGTTTACAACTTTTTGATGATTTTTGACTTATCTTGCTTCTGTGTTTTGACCATTCTACCCCTGATTGGGCGTTGAACTAACATCATCAACAGTGTCACTCTCATTATCACAATTTTGGATTCTTCAATTCAGCAAAACCATTCTCTTCTTTTTCTGTTTCACTTCATTTTCTGTCTTTTTCTCAGAAATTCAGAATTTTGCTGCTACATAAGGTAATGTACTCTTATGTAATGGATCTTATGGTTTTTTTTAGCATAAATGTTCTGTTTTTTCAATTTTAGATTTTGGTTATGTATTTTTTTTTGTGTTTTTGTTAAACCAAATAAAAAATTTGGATTTTTTTTTTCTTGTTCATCATTGGTTGTTAAGATGGCTGGAAAAGAAAAATAAATGTTATGAAATTTGGACTTTTTTTTCTTTTCAATTTTGCTTAAAGAATTGTGATTTTAGTTCATAGAGGGTTGTTGCAAATTGGAAAAATTATGTTTTTTTAATATAATTTATACATTTTTGAAGTGAATTATAGTTTGTTTAGTGGTTACTGAGCTAGATTATGTGAAAAGGGATAATTTTTACCTCTTTTCATGTTTGATGAAGAATTGGATGAAATATATGGTGGAAAGAAAAATAATCAGTTGAATATATGAGTTTTCAGCCCCACCACTTTACTTTTTTTTATTGACAATATTATCAGAAGAAATGAAGAAAAAATAAAGATTTACATCAGTTGTTAAACCTTTATGTCACTGTCTTACTTCAAAAGAACATTGTATTTTTTGTGATATTTCAAAGTTTTTGACATGATTGTGACTGCAATCGCAGTTTATATCACTGATTGGAAGATTAGAAATTAGACGGTATCGATGAAATAATGAAGAGTTGTATATTTTGCAGGGAGTAGGTTGTTGATAGTAAATCAAAGAACATGGCTTCACTTGGTGATATAGGACTTGCAGCTGCAATCAACATCCTTACTGCATTTGCATTCTTACTGGCATTTGCCATACTTCGGATTCAACCTATAAACGATAGGGTGTATTTTCCGAAATGGTATCTGAGGGGTTTAAGGTCCAGTCCACTGCAAGGAGGGGCATTTGTGAGCAAATTTGTCAATATAGACTTCAGGTCATACATAAGGTTCTTGAACTGGATGCCTGCTGCATTGCAAATGCCGGAACCTGAACTAATTGAACATGCAGGCTTGGATTCTGCTGTATACTTGAGGATCTACTTACTCGGGTATGCTTTACTAGACTTTGACTCCTCTGAAGTGTGTAGTTCTGAATTGGTTACTAGAAAATTCAGAGTAGATTTTAACCAATACATGATTTATTATGTATACACAAGTAATATCAATGGTTAATTTTCTTTTTATAATAGTTGATATTGCTTACATTTTTCTAGTTTCAAGATTGTTTACTTGTGTCTTTTCTATTTACTAACTGCATAATCTTATTCAATTGAATTGCAGGCTGAAAATATTTGTCCCCATGTCACTCCTAGCATTTTCTGTTATGGTCCCTGTCAATTGGACCAATGACACCTTGAAACGTTCAAATGTGGTTTATAGCAGCATCGATAAGCTTTCAATTTCAAATATTCCACTTGGATCAAATAGGTACGTAATAGGCAAACTTTTCAATTGTTACCATTCTTTTTTTGCTCCTTCTTTGCTATCTATAGTCTATCATTTTAGTATGTATGAACTTCAGATTTTCATAATATCCGTGTTTATTTAAATGAATGAATAAGAATAATGCATTTTAGCATTTGATGAGAATTTTACATCTCTAATTCTAAACAATTCTATGCAAACTTCTTAATCAATATCAAACAAATTAATACATCTTCTGGCTATTGGTTTTACGAGGACTTATTCCCTAACCGAAATATCTGTTAAGCTTTTCATATGAGTATATTTATCTTCCAGTAACTCATTATTTATTGCAGATTTTGGACTCACTTGGTAATGGCTTATGCTTTTACCTTCTGGACATGCTATATCTTGAAAAGGGAGTATCAGATAGTTGCAGCAATGAGATTGTCTTTTCTTGCATCCGAAAGACGCCGTCCTGACCAATTCACGGTAAGATCAAGTTTTATCACACTCACAGATGCAATATGCTGATAATCATAGTAGCACCCCTTCTATGATAAAGATTTATATTCTAAAGTGACTTTATTCTTTCATTTTGTTCCCCCGTGCTCCTTCTTCAAGCAATTACTGTGCATTTGTGCAGGTACTTGTTAGGAATGTACCGCCTGATGCTGATGAATCAGTCAGTGAGCTAGTTGAACATTTCTTTTTGGTCAACCATCCTGATCAATATCTAACTCATCAGGTCTGATCCTGTTTTCTGTAACTGCACATACCTAATTGTCTCTTTGTCTGGAGCTTGTAATAAGAATAATAATGTTGTGTAACTTTCACTATTTAATTACACGTATCAAAGCAATCAATTTTACCTGTTATGACTTCAAATTCATATTCATTTTTACGTATGTACAAATTGATAGTAGTTCTTCTCTAGTATAAGAAGCAAATAATGTGATGCTTCTTAGAGAATTATATCTGGTTAACTGGTACTAAGATTCAAATCTTTGTATTGTTTTCCGATACTTTTGGGTAAAATTCAATGCAAAATAACGATACTGGGATGAATTCTTATTGGCAGTTTGTCGTGTCTTATCCTACCAAGTTGTTTCATTGTGTTTTCCCTTACTCTAAGTGATATTTTTGCAGGTTGTTTACGATGCAAAGAAACTCTCTAGTCTAGTTGCTAAGAAGAAGAAACAACAGAATTGGCTTGACTACTATGAACTTAAATATTCTAGAAACGAATCCATAAGGCCAACTAAAAAGGTATGTTGCCATCTTTTTAAAGGTATTCTATTTCCTTTTCTTCCCTCTGGCACCATGTAATTATAGTTGATCATATTGTGCTTGCAGACTGGCTTTTTAGGTCTTTGTGGCAGTAAAGTGGATGCTATTGATTTTTATACTGCTGCAATTGAGAGACTATCAAGAGACGTAAGCAGAACTGCATGTGCATACTTTATATCATTATATATACAACAATTATTATTTTACCACACTTGTATTATGAAAATCTTAATAAAGGCTGCATGAAAAAGATATATAGATCATATCAAAAGTGTTTTTTATATGATGCCATACAAGAGAACTTGTGTGCTCATATTTGTAACCTTTGCTTATTTTCATCATTGCAGTGCATGCTTCTCCAAATTGGTTTTTTAGTTAAATATATTTCTTGTATGATAAGTTATTGAATGTTCATTACTTTTTTTAAAAAAAAAAGTATTTAATATTAGTTGATGTTTCGTTAAAATTTCAGATAGAGCTGGAGAAAGATAAGGTGACAAAGAATCCTAAATCTATAATGCCAGCAGCCTTTGTTTCCTTCAAAACTCGTTGGGGTGCTGCAGTTTGTGCACAAACTCAACAAACTAGAAATCCAACAATATGGTTGACTGAATGGGCTCCAGAGCCCCGTGACATATACTGGGATAACATGGCTATACCATATGTTTCTCTCTCAATAAGGAGACTTGTAATTGGTGTTGCTTTCTTCTTTCTTACATTCTTTTTCATGATTCCCATTGCATTCGTACAGTCACTTGCTAATATAGAAGGCATTGAAAAAGCCGCACCATTCCTCAAGTCCATTATTGAAATGTAATGTTATCTTCTTTTTGCCTTTTATTACATGTTTCTCTTTATTGGTTGACATAGTAAACAAAATGTGTTGAAAAGTATGTGTTCAAGTTATGAGTTTTAGATTGAAAAAAATAGAGAAATAATGATAGCTTGAATAACCCATCTGGGTTGGTCTCGTGGTGTTGACTTGGGACCTTAGAGTTTGCTCCTCTCACGGTCTCAGGTTCGATTCTCCCTGGTGCTAATTTTGGTGGGCTAGTTTAGTTTATTCAAAAAATAATAATAATAGCTTGAATACTATTTATAATAGTTTATAGTAACTTGATACAAAAGGCTAAATACTAATCCCTATGTGTAGGACTACATTGACTCAAACCTAAATAAAAAGAAAATTCAGGAAACAAATCATATTATAATAGCTAATAATAAGTAGTCCTAAAGAGATAATGTAAGATTATAAACTGATCTTAGAATATAAACCAAGAATCTCTAATATAATATGATATTGTATGGAACATTTTTCTATTTTTATGATTAAAAGATTGCTATCTAGTCTGATTACATCACGGAATATGCTGGAAGTATATGTCTTTCACTGGCAACTTTGATGAAAAAATAAAACATTGCAGATAACTCTTGTGACTCTTTGATAACTGTCTATCCATGGTAGATGTTAATGTTATGCATTATTTTTATTGCAGCAAAGTCATCAAGTCTTTTATACAAGGTTTCCTTCCTGGGATTGCTTTGAAGTTATTCCTCATTTTTTTGCCAACAATATTGATGATTATGTCCAAGTTCGAAGGGTTTATAAGCCAGTCTTCTCTAGAAAGAAGATCAGCCTCAAGATATTACATCTTCCAGTTCATTAATGTGTTTCTGGGGAGCATAATTACCGGGACTGCATTCCAACAACTAGATAAATTCATTCATCAGTCTGCAAATGAGTAAGTGTTCCTCCTATATGCATGCATGCATATATATATATATATATATACATATATATATATATATATATATATATATAACTGTATGTGTTTGTGTGCGCGCACATGTGTGTGTGTGTTTGATTTACCTGTACATGACTTGTTCATAATGCAAAACATTTGTATGTATGCAGAATTCCAAAGACAATTGGTGTTTCGATTCCAATGAAAGCAACTTTCTTCATAACATACATAATGGTTGATGGATGGGCAGGATGTGCTGGTGAGATTTTAAGGTTGAAGCCTTTGATATTTTATCACTTAAAGAATTTCTTGTTGGTGAAGACTGAAAAAGACCGTGAAGAAGCAATGGATCCAGGGACTATTGGTTTCAATACAGGAGAACCTCAAATACAACTTTATTTCTTGCTTGGCCTTGTGTATGCTGTAGTCACACCATTTCTACTTCCTTACATCATTGTCTTTTTCGGTTTGGCATATCTTGTCTACCGTCATCAGGTAAATATTAGCTTGTAGAACCTTCGCTGTTTTGATGCTTTTCATTACTGATTTTAGTATTTTACATATTTACCATGAAAATGAATGCTATGTTGTTTGTGTACAACTTTGGTTATTCAAACATGATTTTAGTCCATGAGCATATATCAAAATCAACATCCTAAGTATTTTAGTGCATGTATTGTATGATATTAATGTCTGAAACTGACTGGCAGATTATAAATGTGTACAACCAAGAATACGAGAGTGCTGGAGCATTCTGGCCTGATGTCCATGGACGTATTGTATTTGCATTAGTTGTCTCACAACTTCTGTTAATGGGATTATTGAGTACAAAAGAAGCTGCTAACTCGACTCCATTACTCATCGCTCTCCCAGTTTTGACAATATGGTTTCATCGGTTTTGCAAGGGAAGCTACGAACCTGCTTTTACTACTCATCCATTACAGGTATATTTTTTTCTGATGTTGAAATTAGCAATATCTGTGTCTTTTTTTTAAACTGCTTTGAGTAATCAAGTAAACAAAAAGCAATATTTTAGGGACACCCTATGTTTTGAACATGCTTCATATAAAGCTTGAGTTAATTTTCTTTTTTTGTGGTGCGTGAACTTCAGGAAGCAATGGTCAAAGACACATTGGAGCGTACTAAAGAGCCAAACTTCAATTTGAAAGATTTCCTCCATGATGCATATATCCATCCCGTTTTCAAAGATGACAGAGACACAGACAGTGATGTGATGAGTCAAGAATGGAAGGAAGAACCGGTAATTGTCCAAACAAAGCGCCAGTCGCGGAAGAACACACCTGCGCCTAGCAAACATAGTGGTGGCTCATTACAAGCCTCTTTGCATGGCACTACTGATGTCTGATGATGAACATTAACAGCCTTAGATTTGAGTTGAAGTCAAGGACTAAGTTGGTGTTGGAGCTTAATGAGAAGTGCATGGTTGATTCAGCATAAATCTACAAGAAGCATAGTTGGTTTGGTTCACAAGTTACTCTTGTAAACATTGCACAGTGATTTCCAGATTTTCTTTTGTATTGTATATAGATATGCAAAGCAAGAAAATTTTGGGATGAGACAGATAAGAGCAATATTCAGGTCAAATTGTAATGAGTTTTTCTCTATGGATTTTCTGTATCAAATGTGTCTTGTTTTATTTTTTAAAATTGACGGTGAAACTGAAATCACTCATAGCGGAGACCACAAGCAGAGGGAGGACAGTCGATTATGGAAACCGAAATCTTGAGAATGAGCAGATTGAACATTGAAGTACAGACACATCGGAGAGACCTTCAAACGCGTTAAACTCCATTACCAAGACTAACACTTTAATCTCTTAAACAATTTCTTCCATCTCCTTGATGCAATTATTAAAAATCCTATTGTTCATAACTTTCCAAATAACCCAAAGAGAAGCATTTCGCATTAACCAATATCCTTTACGAAGTTTCTTAATCCCAATCTCCCGACTCCAATAAATGAAGCCATAATTTTAATGATACTTCCTTCGTCTCTAATTATAAACATTCATCTTATATTTTGCATATATTAAAAAAAGTTGATAGTTTAATCAATATGAGCAGTTTACATATAATTATTACTAAATTGTCTTTTATATATAAAATATTCAATATTTACCACATTTCAATGCAAATTGTAATTATGGTTATGCTTGAAAATAAAATAGATCTAGGAATTTGTAATAAAGCTTTTTTTTTTTTAGCAAATTTGAAATAAAGCTTTTTTTTTTTTAGCAAATTCAATGAGTTTTATAATATATTTTTAGGGGAACGAGTTTTATAATAACTAATTATATTTATACAATTATTTTGTGACAATCTTTATTTTGTCTCTTCTTATTAGTAAAAAAAAAAAAAGGATAAGAAATATGAGTGTGAAAGTTGAGAGATGTTCAAAAATTGCACAAAATAGATGTACAAATTATATCATTTCTTCCTAAAAAAAATATACATTTCGCTTTTATAATTGAAGACATAATATATGATTTACCAGATGTACCCTCTACAGGTTTCTTTTTTTGTTGAGAAATTGTACCCTCTAGTCTACAGTTTTAGATGTAGTTTTTAATACACACGGACCCACCTGAAATAACGGTCTGATTTAGAAACAAATGAGTGTAAGTGTGTAACGACAAATCAAGCACAACTGTAGAGCATGAAAAGGATCGGACCCATCTAATAAGGTGTATGGGCCATGTCCCTCATTTAGTTTTGGAAAAAGCAATAAATTATTCAATGAATTTTTTTCAAAATAACTTTTTTGTTTATAATAATAAACGGATGTTAGTATGTAATGCAAATTGCATCACAAAGAATGAAAATAAAATTTAACTTTGGCCTACAATATAAAACAATGCTCAATACATATATTTGTTCTTGTATCGAAAAAAAATACATATATTTATTTCTACAAATTTATACGTATGTTGTCTAATTTATTTAATATTTTAGTTTCTTTCCAGCATGAACATATAGATAATAATATGGTTAGGATTTGAGTAATATACTTTGTAGTTTGAAAGGAAAAAATACTTGTATTTACACCCCGAAATCTTAGTACCCTTTCATATATCCATAAAATACCTAAGTATTGTATCCGTATTTGTTACCCTTATTTTAAATATTATCAAAGACTTTAAAAGAATGCAAATATTTGTATTTTTTGCGTAAGGGTAAAGGAGTTCGAGATCCATAGTTTAAGTATTGGCAAGGATAAAAAAACTAACATAGTAATTAACATACTAACATTTTTCATTAAAAAAATGATGGATCGTTAAAATTCAATTCTCAAGAGTAGAGATTCTGACAATTTAGAATATGACCCGGTACAAAAGAGAAATTATGTGAAGAGAGAATGAGAGTTTTAGGGTAGTAAGAGAGATAATTCTTGAATGTTAATTGATTTTCAAATGACGGACAATGTCTTGTTAAATATAACAAATAAGGTTAAAAAGGTAATATGGCATAAGATAAAACTAATAATTGAAATAAAATAATAAACTAATTTTTAATTCTTATAACATTCTCTCTCATACGTCAGTCAATTTGGGTTGAATCGGATAAACAATCTTGTTGTGTTTGTTCATCTACTCGTTTTATCTTTGTTCTCGGTTTTGATTGTGAAATTATTATGCACTAAGGTTGTTAGGTTGTTGGGTATTCACAAAGTTGAAGATTGTTCTTTAGTCGGGGGCGGATCTAGTGTTAGGCATGGTGTGGCAGGTGTGGCTGCTGCCACACCAGATTACAGCCCAATTTTTTTTATATTAATATAGTAGACCGAAAAGATAATATATATCACATAATTGGATATTGTTTCACAAATCAATGTGTGATCCGGTGGTAAATAGTCCTTTATCTATAGTCATGACCATGGTTCAACTCCCAATGCCATTATTTTTAACTTTTTTAAGAAGAAAATCATATTTTAAGGAGAAAATCATCAAAAGTGTGGTGGATGAGATTCAAACCTGAGACATAGAGATGTACCAAACTTGTTTTAGCCACTTCGCTATAGTGTTTTTTCTATTTAATTTTTGCATTACTAATTTATATCGCATTATAAATCAAATGTACACTAAAAAATTTCTTTTATAATTTTGCCACATCAAACCATCATGTCTAGATCCGCCCCCGTCTTTAGTCACATGGCATATTTCCTCACAAGCACCTCAAACTGCTAAAAAAATAACCATACTAATTGTTTTCTACTTTTTAAATTGGTTAATTGCGTAACCGATCTAAAAAGTATCCTTGTTTCCTGGCATCCCTTAGATTAAATCCTGTTGGTTCAAATATGATCACTTTTTAGACCGGTTAAACGTGTAATCGATGTAAAAAAGCGTTGTTTCAAATAAAATGTATAACTATTTAGAACGTTTAAACGTGTAACCATTCTAAAAAGTATATTTGGGAACTGTTTATATAACTACCGTTAGCCGTAAAACGATTTATAACTCCTAATGACAGTATTTTCAAAAGTTTGAAGTGTTTGTGAGTATTTTAGGTGAATAAGGAGCAACTTACAAAATTCAACATTCCCACATATTGATCTAAGCCCAAGGAAGACAAGCTCAAACGAAATAAGATTTATCCTGCAAAGGTTACAATAATCCATACCTAATAAATTCGTTATTGTAGAATCATTAACATATGCCCTTAGGGCAAGGGCACATGTTAGCACAATCTTAATGATTATATGATCCTTAAGATAACTTTTATCACTATATGACCTCCTTTGAAATTGGGAAATGCTGACAAGTGTTCTTAAGGCACTTGATAAGAAGATTAAAATAAAAAAATTATCTAGGGATTTGTGTATTAAACACATTGAAACATAAAAATAAACAACTTTTTCTAAATTAAAGTTATCAATTGTTTCCATTTACTGAATCCATAACAAATTCCCTTAAGACACTTGTTAACAAAATCTTTTAAAATTTTAGTTGTACTAATTATTTCGTTACCAACATACCTCTAATTATTTTACATTTTTTTCAATCAGCAAAAGATAATGTATTGATTGCATTAAAAATAGATAATGTGTTAAAAACATATACATATTGTTTCATTTAGTTAGAGCCCTAATTTAGAGACAAGGATAATACATATATCACTGTCCTAAGTTAATCATTTTCAGCTTCTAATGAACCAAAATCTAGCGCAGGTGATTTGTGTGCATACTGTAAATCTCGTACTACTAATTTTTTTTATAAACTCATGGTACCAAGTTTGATTCATGGTAACAAGTACCCACGTCTAATGCGATAATGATAATTCCAGCTATGTACCAAAAAGTAGTAACTTTTGCTGCATTTTCCACTTCAAATATTCACTGCTTTATTTCGTGAGTCAATTTCTCTTCCAATATCAGCACAATTAATCCAAGTATGAGAATAACCATTTTAAGAAATCATACAAACTCAATAAAATAAATAAATAAATAAAAAACGAATCAATAAAGTCTTGAGCACATTTTAGAAATTATATGCATAACAAAATCCTGAAAACAACATGAAAGCAATTGATCACTAATTTTCTTATTCGTATAACAACTTGAAATATACAACATATATAATACTTTTAAAAGATATAAGACTACATTACTCAAACAGAGAAATTCAAATTACCAACAACCGTATCTACATATTTGAAAAGACCTTCATTCTTCTAGGATTTGCACGGGATCTAGTGTCTATTCTTTTCAATCTTATGTTGAATGTTTGCTCAGAAAGTCTAACAAACCATTGGGGTTTCCCAATGAAGAGTACAATATATCCCAAAATCATCCCAAATATTGTCCCACATGCATATCCTATTACTACTGCTTTTCAGATACCGAATGTGGTAGTTGATCGTTTTTGCATGATTTAGACAATATGAATCCACATAACATAGTATTCCCTTCATAGGAATCATTTCCAAATGTATCAAACTGTTGGCCAGTAGGTATGATTCCCTCAAGGTGGTTTTGTGAAAGATTCAAGAATGAGTTTGTGATGGTGGCCACAACGGCCGCCATACCCATCTACCACACTCCAATGTGTCCGGTGTCCGGGCCGTCCACCATCTACTACGCTATGCGCTACACAAATTATACAAAACAAGTAAATTTTGACTTACTAATATATTCAAATTTACCCTCATTTTCATTTATATACAAATTGTCGCAGACTTTCTCACATTTTATATACTAGGAACAAAACTACATTGAAAGAAAAGCTACAGTGAGCAAACTAATTTCATTCACATGCAGAAACAGTAAAAAAAGGCTTGTTCAGCTTGCATAGAGACCTAACCCAGTTCACACGAAGATAAAGATTAGATATGCTAGGCTTAGGTGAGATTGTATTCAAAAGATAAACATATTCATATGTACTACCATCATCCATTTGAAGAAACAACACCTATTCAATCAATTACAGCTAGGAGATAATTGGACAAAAATGTCCAAAAATGAAGCAATAAAGTCTTGAGCATAATTTAGAAAGTATATGCATTATTGCATAAAAAAGCCATGAAAATATCATGGAAGCAATTGTTCACTAATTTTCTTATTTTGTATAACAACTATTTTTTTGACAAATTGTTTGTATAACTTGAAATAGGAAAAATAATAATTTTAAAAGATATAAGACTACATTACTCTAACAGAGAAGTTCAAAGTACAAGCAACCATATCTATATTTTTTAAAGACTTGCACCAAATTAATTCATTCTCGGCGATTTGCACGGACTCAATTGTTTGTTCTTTTCAGTCTTATGTTAAATGTATGCTCAACAAGTCTAAGAAGCCATCGAGGTTTTCCAGTGAAAAAGAATACATTATATCCCAAGAGCAACCCAAATATTGTCCCACATGCATATCCGATCACTACCGCTTTCCAGCCAAATCCTGATCCCTCTTCATCATCAGGTGTTGATCGTAACCGATCTTCATCATATTTACATGATTTAGACAACGGGAATCCACATAACATTGCATTCCCTTCATAGGAATCATTTCCAAATGTATCAAATTGTTGACCTTCAGGTATGATTCCTTCAAGGTGGTTTTGTGACAGGTTCAAGAATGAAAGGAAATTCAAATTTGTCAAAGCCACAGGAATTTCACCCGTCAACTGGTTCCTTGAGAGGTCTAACCACTCCAAATTTCTCAAATGACTCAAAGATTGTGGAATGGTACCTGTGATTCTATTGTTTGAAACGTTAAGACCTTTGAGAGAATTTAACTCTCCAATGACTTTTGGAATTTCACCTTCAAACATGTTATTTGATAAATCAATAGTTGTGAAAGTAGTCAATATCCTCGTCAACTCCATAGAAACACCTTTCATTATGACCACCAAAGAATCATTATAGTAATTGGACTTACCCATGTACTGCAAACCAGTGTTATTGTCATTCACATTCATCATTCCTTGAAAATTCTTGATGCACGATGTTGGCAAGGGCCCAATAAAATTGTTGTTAGAGACATCAAAAATTCTCAACTTGGGAAATGGATGTTTGGTGCTAGAGCATGTGATTGCATCATGAAGATTATTTGATCTTAAACTGAGTACCTGTAATTCTTGTAGAGTTTCTAGCCAATTGGGAAAAGTATCTTCTATGTTGTTGTCTCCAAGGTCCAAAACTTCGAGTTTTGTACAGTGAGCCAAAGATTGTGGCAATGGTCCTTCTAATTGGTTGTCATTCAACTTTATAGTCTCAAATGCATTTCCTTTGGAAAAAGTAGGCAAGGTTCCACTAAGGTTGTTCATTTGCATATCCAAATGTCCTTCTATGCGTGTAAGATTTTCTTATGAAACCATTTCGGAATTATCCCATAAATGTTGTTATTAGATAGATCTAATGCTGCCATTTTGGATAGTCGTGCTAAGAATTTAGGAAAACTATTAATATTGATAGAAGATAGAGATAAAGATTCAAGGCTGGGAAAGATGGAGTTAGCTCTGCTATCAGTGTTGATAGAAAGAAAACTAGTGTGCGAAAGATTGAGGAACTTTAGATTTTTAAGTTTTGAAAATTGGTGAAAATCCACAACGCTGCTCAAGCTTGTTGATGACAAAGTTAAGTAAGTAAGAGTTTGGAGTTCAAATATTTATTTTGGAAAATGACCTTGTAGGTTGTTGTTAGAGAGAAGCAAATACCGCAAAGAATAAGCTGTAAGCTCACCAATGGACTTTGTGAGTTGGTTGTCTCTAAGGTGCAGTGCTAACAAGGAAGATAGAGAAAAACACCAATGTGGAATCGTTCCATTTAACATATTCGAATTTAAACCTACCAAACTTAATTTTGAACGTTTACCGGTTTCAATTGGAATTGGGCCAACTAATTTATTAAATGATAAATCTAAAAAAGAAAGTTGAGGTAGATGAAATAATGATGATGGAACTTGGCATGTCAGGTTGTTAAAGTTAAGTGCTAAATTTTCTAATTTGATAAGCTTGTGGAACACATCAGGGATAAGACTAGTGAAGTTATTTTGTTGAAGATCTAAATAAGTGACATGTACAAGGGTTGAAAATAATGATGGGGTCTCACCTTTAAGTCTGTTGAGTGCAAGATCCAAATGTGTTACTTGAGTGAGCTTCCACAAAGATAGTGAATGCTAGACTAAGGGAGACCAAAGAGGATGACAAATTCGTTAACAATGACAAAAAGCTCTCTCTGATTAAAGACATATCCACACAATCCAGATGAAGCTCCCTTAAATTAGTAGCGTCAGAACCGATCCGCGAATTGCTTAGAGATTATGTCTGCTTAATCCATCATTCTACACACCGAAAAACACAGTTGATGCTTCATGTGTTTTTCCTCTCTTCTCCCTATTTCGACTTGTGTCGACGATTCTTTCTTCCTTTCTTCTTCTACTCCTTATGTCCCTTTGGTTTCGAGTGGTCTTCGTACCATATAGAGCGATTTAGTCGAACGATTAAACCATATTGAGGGTGTTATTTCTTGAACGATTACTTACGGTGCAGTACGTAATCGAACAGTTGAACTAGGTTGTTTTATCCTGAAGGCAGCGCAGTTGTTAGTCTACCTTGCACAAACTCAGGTAGTGTCGTGAAACGTCTTAAAAAGAACGACATGATCGTGACACAACCTAGTAATATCTTCGTTGGTGATTTTTTTTTTCAAAAGGTACTTTTCTAATTCTGAAAACAACAGTCCTTATAGTAAAGGATTCTCAAGTTAAACTAAAGTCAAAATTGTTTATATAGTTTTGCAAAATAAATATATCGATTGAAACTTACATTTATTTTTTGACTATGTTTATGTGGTGGAGCTGATTAAATACCAAGTTTTGGTGGTTAATTTTCTTTCACATGTGCTTAGATAGTATGATAAAGTATTTGAGACAAGATTCTTAACATGTAGTTGGTTGGTAGAGCTGATGCTTCCTAATGTGAATGAGGGCATCCTTGATTAAATCTCACTTCAAATAGTCCTAGGTTTTAGCACATTTTCTTTCCCATAAAAACTGAAGACAGTTGGATAAAAATGTTCAAAAACGAAGCAATAAATTTTTTAGCACATTTTAGAAAGTATTTGCATAACAGAATCATGAAAAGAACACGAAAGAAATTGATCACTAATTTTCTTAATTGTATATAACAACTTTATTTTGGACAACTTTTTTTTGAAGGATTTGGACAAATTATTTGAATAACAACTTGAAATATACGACATTACTCAAACAGGCAGAGAAGTTCAAATTACAAACAACCGTATCTATATTTTCTAAAGACCTGCATCAAATTAAGGTTTGCACGGGCTCAATTGTTTGTTCTTTTCAGTCTTATGTTAAACATATGCTCAACAAATCTAACAAGCCATTGAGGTTTTCCAGTGAAGAAGAATACATTATATCCCAACAGCAACCCACATATTGCCCCACATGCATATCCGATTGCTACGGCTTTCCAGCCAAATCTTGATTCTTCTTCATCTTCAGATGTTGAATGTGGTGGCAGATCTTCCTCATTTTTGCATGATTTAGACAATGGAAATCCACATAACATTGTATTTCCTTCAAAAGAATCATTTCCAAATGTACCAAACTGTTGACCTGTAGGTATGATTCCCTCAAGGTGGTTTTCTGAAAGATTCAAGAATGAGAGGAAATTCAAATTTGTCAAAGCCATAGGAATCTCACCAGTCAACTGGTTCCTTGAAAGGTCCAACCACTCCAAATTTTTCAAATGGCTCAAAGATTGCGGAATGTTACCCTTGATTCCATTGATCGAAAGGTTAAGGCCTTTAAGAGAATGTAATTCTCCAATGACTTGTGGAATTTCTCCTTCAAACAAGTTATTTGATAAATCAATAGTTGTGAAAGTAGTCAATATCTTTGTTAGCTCCATAGAAAAACCTTTGATTGTGACCACCACAGAATCATTATAGTAATCGGACTTACCCATGTATTGCAAACCAATCTGGCTATCATTCACATTCATCATTCCTTGAAACTTCTTGATGCATGATGTTGGCAAGGGACCACTAAAATTGTTGTTAGAGACATCAAAAATTCTCAACTTAGGAAATGGATGATTGGTGGTTGAACAGGTGATTGCACCATGAAGATGATTTGATCGTAAACTTAGCACCTCTAACTCTTGTAGAGTTTCTAGCCAATTGGGAAATGTATCCTCTATGTTGTTGTATCCAAGGTCTAAAATTTTGAGTTCTGTACAGTGAGCCAAAGATTGAGGTAATGGTCCTTCTAATTGGTTGCCATTCAACTTTATAGTCTCGAAGGCATTTCCTTTGGAAAAAGTTTTAGGCATGCTTCCATTAAGGTTGTTCATTTGCATATCCAAAACGGAAAGAAAATGAAATGTTCCCAGGCATTTTGGAATCATGCCTGTCAATTTGTTGTGGGCCAAATTGAGCACATTCATGGAGCTTGCTTGGCACAATTTTGAAGAAATGTCTCCTGTGAAGTTGTTGTTTGAGAGCAAAAAGTATTCAATGCCAGATGGAATTGGAATGTCTCCTTGCAATTTGTTGAAACTGAGGTCAATGTGTTGAATGTCCTTCCACGAGTTTAAGAGCTTCGTATGAAACCATTTGGGAATTTTCCCGTGAATGTTGTTATGTGAGAGATCTAAACTTTGCAGATTTTGTGCTTTGAATTTAGGAAAACTATTAATATTAGCAGAAGATAAATCTAATTTATAAAAGTTGGGTAAGTTGGAGTCAGCACTGCTATCAGTGCTATCAGTGTTGATAGAAAGAGAACTATTGTGCGAAAGATTGAGGAAAATTAGATTTTTAACTTTTGAAAATTGGTGAAAATCCATAACGCCACTCAAGTTTGTAGATGACAAGTCTAACTCAGTAAGATTTTGGAGTTGAAATATTGAATTTGGAAAATGACCTTGTAGGTTGTTATTCGAGAGATACAAATATTGCAAAGAATATGTTGAGAACTCACCAATAAACCCTGTGAGGTGGTTGTTGGTGAGGTCCAGGTCTAACAACGAAGGCAAAGAATAACACCAATGTGGAACTGTTCCATTTAACATGTTAAAGCTTAAATCCACTTTGCTAAATTTTGAATGTTTTGTAATTTCAATTGGAATTGGGCCAACTAGTTTGTTAGATGATAAACGTAAAATAGAAAGTTGAGGTAGATGAAAAAGTGATGATGGAACTTGGCCTGTTAGGCTGTTAGAGGAAAGTGATAAATATTCCAATTTGTTTAAATTTCCATAAACAATTGGAATGCTACCGCTAAAGTTATTATATCCAAGGTCACAATAAATGAGGTGTCAAAGGTTTGAAAGTAATGGTGAGATCTCACCGTTAAGTTTATTATGTGAAAGGTCCAAATATGTTAGTTGGGTGAGATTCCAAAAAGATAGAGGAGCGATCCCATTAAAATTGCAATCTGAAAGGACTAATCGAGTAAGAGATTTCAACTGACCTATGGAATAGGGAATTTCACCTGAGAAAGCAGAGAAACGGAGGTTCAAGTACCTTAGAGGAGTGCTCCAGTTGGATTTTGGAAGTTGACCACTAAGTTCATTAAATGACAAATCTAGTCTTTGAAGATTAGGTAAAGAGAGGATGTCACTTGACAAATTTCCTTGCAACCCAATGTCTGCTAGACTAAGAGAAATCAAAGAGGATGACAAATTCTTTAGCATAGACGAAGAGGTATCTCTGATGGAAAACATATCCACACCATCTAGATAAAGCTCCCTTAAATTAGTAGCATTATGAATGAGTTTTTTCCATGTCAATGAATCAAGTTCCACATAGTTAAATCTAAGATCAAGTGATACTAATTTTGAAAAATGAGAGATTGTGGAGGGAATATTACCATTGAGGGAACAATATGATAGATTTAGATGTGTGAGTTTCACTAAATCTCCAATACCAATAGGCATTGAAGACTCAGAAAAATCATTAGAAGCCAAGTTGAGTTGTTGAAGGTGTATAAGCTGGAAGACAGTGCTCTTGGGATGTAATTCACCATTCAAATTGCTGCAACTGAGGTCCACGCCTATCACGTGATTTGACACAGTGTCGCACGTGACACCATCCCACTTGCAACAATCCATACTGTTTTTCCAAGATTCTATCTTGAAAGAAAAAGAAGAACACGGAAAATAGAGTTGAGATGAAGTATTGACATAAAATGAGTTTTTGAATTGTAACAAGGCAGAGCTATCATGTTGGCTGCACAATGAAAAAGTGTAGGAAGTAAAATGAGTAACCAGCAACAACAAGAAGAACAAGTGAAAGGTAAAATAAGGCAATAGAATAAAAAAGGACCTCATTTAGAGCAACTTACACCGATTCTCTATTCTCAATATTTCTTTTTTTACTTTGATGATTTAGGATATACCAATTGATTAGCCTCTATTTATATAGGAAACATAACATGAAAAACTAAGGGGCAAGGACCAAAAAGTTTGACTTATTAGATTGTTTACAAATTGAGTCTAGGTATTCCCTTATTTTGTTGACCGTATAGTGATGTGACAATTGGCAACAATATTAACAATCATACAAAAGTTTGGTGTTCATTAGTTTGGAAATGTTAACTTGTGTCCTTGAGGCATAAGTTAAGAAAGCAAATGTAGAAGGTTTTTCTTAAAACTTATGCATTCAATGTCTTAAAAGTTGCAAAAGTTATATTTTCAATATAAAATTTATTTTTAATTTTCATTTTAAGCTTGGATTTAGACCAAGACTTTTTGAACGTAATTAGCACTCAAGTTGGAATCTTATTGCAAGTTGTGATAAGATAACAAATTCATTGAAGTAGAACCTTAAGATAACAAAATAAGATAACAATTAGTAATTTGCTTAAAAATACACCTGAAATGAAGAAAATAATAACAACATTAATTGTATTTAGAAGTGGAGACTTAGACTTCTTCAACTGTACAGGCTTTAAAGAGCGCTCAAGGTGGATTAGCAAGGATACTTTATGTTATATACGTGTTTATTTAATGCTTTTTTATGGTTCTTACGAAAATTTCTTTAAATTTATAATTTCCTCAGTTTGTTATAGCACGTAAGAAAATTCACTAAACATATGAAAAGAAAAAGTATCAAGTGTCATCGGATATTGATACTCTACCCGAGAGTTCTACACTAGACCATCTTTATAGTGGTTCATCATGAATATTGAATCAGTACTTAAATTTATAAAAAAATTAATGATGGCCAACGATACTATTCAGAAATAAAAATTCATGACGTTTCTTATATTTACGACCAAGACGGTGACTTGATTGATGTTTGTTAAGTACGAGCTACAAATAATTTTACATTCTCCCCTTTGAGATTTAACATTGTTGCATTCCCAAAACAAGATTCAAACTCATGACATTTGGTTAAGCTGGAAGAGATCACTTTCATCTTACCCAACTAATCTTGGGTTATTTTCCGTTGTTTTAATCAAACTAATACTCCCTCCTTCCCAAATTATAAGTCACTTTACAATATCAATAAAACTATAATGTTATTTTTCCTATTATAACATTTAGTTGATTAGTAGAGCTATTGCTTCTTAATGTGAACGAGGGCATCCTCAATCTATTATAATTTATTGAAAAATACTAACAAATGACCTTGGGGAACTTGATATTAAGTCTAGTAAAGAAATCTTATCTTAAAAATTGTGCATTCATTACATTGAAACTTTAAAAACTCTCTAGTGCTGGCATCTCATCATCTTGTGTGCCAAGCAATCTATTTTGTGACACATCAGTAAAATTGTGTCCATCTTAGAATCTGAGAATGCAAGTTCTCACAATCACAATCCTACTTATTCTGTCTAAGATGATAACAGAGTTGCAAATGCATTGATGTTTCTTTAATTGATATAAAATGAAAACATATTGTCTTTTGTATATTAATTTCTTCGTTGAAATATGTGTTCTCTTTTCTTATGTAGTTCATACTCAAATGTGTATCTAGATTAAGTGGTATAGGATAGTGGGTAGGAGTTAAATAGGATATAATGATATAGACATGCACAAGAACTGTAAAAAGTATAATCTGTTATGCTTTGTTCAATAAAAATATATAAGACCTTTGTTTACATTTTTTTTTGTAAAATTATCATGCCTTCATTCTTACTTTAGGTTATAATTTGTTTTGTGCAACTTAATTTAAAGTATCTAGAATGATAAAATTCCCTCAAATTTAACCTATAGTGCTCTCCGGCCGCTTTTTCTCTATGTGATGTGATGGCGGTCATGACAGCTGTTGTGAATTCGTTGTAAAAAACACACCAATAATAATCTGATGCGTGGACCAAATTAATATCAAGCAATCAAATCAAGCGGGTGACAAAATAATTCAAACAAAAATAAACACAAGAGATAAAGGAAGAAGGAGAACACAAGAATCTGTTTACCCAGTTCGGTCTAATGATGACCTACTCTGGGGGAGAGAGCAGCTCTCCGTTCCACTATAATGATATGAGTTTCTTTACAAAGAGATATTGAGGGTTACAAGAATCAGTCTTCAAACCTAATTCTACCCAAGTCTTAATCTCTTCCCGTGACCAAGAGACTCAATCCTAATAGTGTTTTGTTGAAG
>Ga0315914_1001177_pt1 | contig 38062 bp, 24 predicted proteins | sample MpolenodulesMG_FD_203920 | JGI IMG/M metagenome (GOLD analysis project Ga0315914, IMG submission 203920) | Medicago polymorpha root nodule microbial communities from Los Angeles, California, United States - elongated nodules | ecosystem: Host-associated > Plants > Roots > Nodule | place: USA...
TCGGAGGGTGTTCTCTTGGGAGGAAGAGTTGGTGAGGGAGTGTGTAGGGCGTCTAACTCCAGTTGTTTTACAGGTTGGATCAGCTGATAGATGGATTTAGCACTTGCATTCATCTGAGTGCTATTCTGTTAGTAGTGCTTACAACAAACTATCAAAAGTGGACCTTAATCAGCACCATAATTCTCATAAATTCGTCTGGCTAAAGGCAGTTCCTCTTAAGGTATCTATTTTTGCTTGGAGGCTTCTGCGTAATATAGTGCCAACAAGGGATAATTTATTACAACAGCGCATCATATCAGTTACTGACCAAGAATGCACGACGACCTGTGGTATGAACGAGGACGTTAACCATCTTTTTGTGAATTGTAATTTTTGTGGCAGACTTTGGTATCTTGTTTCCAGGTGGCTTGGTTTCTCTATTGTGTACAATTGTAGGATCCTAGAGCACATATATCAGTTCGACAGTTTAGGGGTCTTTTCACATAAAGTCCAATGCTCCCTATAAGTTATTTGGCTATCAGTTGCTTGGATTATTTGGAAGGAGCGTAACAAACACATTTTTCAAAGGAAGGAGGAGAATTTGCGGGCCCTTTGTGAAAGGGTAAAGCTTCAGTCATATTGATGGTTTAAGTCGAAATATGTTTTGTTCGATTTTGACTACCAATTATGGATGCTAAATCCTATTTTTTGTTTAACAACAGTTACCTAGCTTGTTTTTGGTTGTTTTTTCTTCCTAGCTGATACTGTTTTGTAACCTATTTTTTTCAGGCCTTTTCAATACATCCTGTGTTGAGGGGGTCTGATTTTGTCTGTTAATATATCAGTATCTTTTTCACCTTTTCAAACAAAAAAAGTATAAATATTCTCATATAGTTTGTTACACTTTTTAAATGATAAAGGAAAAAAATCAGATATATATATTCATGTCGTGTTTGTTAAATTTGTTTTAATATTTAAATTTATTCTTATATATTTGTTACCTGTGTTATTTGTATTGAAACTTGAATGTATTTTTGAAAAGGAAAAATCCAGCTCAAAAGCGCTGAAATGAAGTTTTCTTTACATATAGTATAGATATATATTTAAAATAGGATTCACACTTATTAGTTTCCGTTAGATTAATCAAAATCATCGCACTTATCATAAAATAAATAAATAAAAAACATAACATCAAAAGAAAAGGGGTAATTTTCATTTTGATCCCTGGATGTGTAACAAATAATTCAATAATCGCTTCGATGTATCTCAATTCTAGAAAAATCTCTGATTGTGCGTTTTGTTAGTTAAAATAGTCTCTGACACTAAAATAACATTCAATACTCACAATAAATCTTTTTATATCGAGACTGAAATAACAATAGTTAAGTACTTATAAAGATTGATATGATAACAAACAAATATATTGAAGAACAATATTAACGAATTATTTTGAGCTTGTTTGTTATAGCTTTTTTAAGAAAAAAATCACTTATTTTAAAAAAATAATCACTTTTAGGAGTTTTGCATCCGTTTGTTACAACTTTTAAAAAAAATTAGAATCTATCTCTTACTTATAAATGTTAACCCATCTCGCTATACTTAACCTAATTTTAACCTAATTTTTCCCTCCACACTTTTGCATTTAATGTTTATCTAAAAAGTAAAATAAAATTATGTTCCTAATTATATGCTATTTTTTTGGAAAGGAATAACGTTAACCCGTTTCGTTATACTTAACATAATCTCTTACTTATAAATGTTAACCCGTCTCGCTATACTTAAACTATTTTGTTACGTATTACCGTCAAATATTACCTTCGATATGACGCGTGCGTTAGCACGGGTCGATGGTCTAGTATATATAAATGTTAGACAGTCTCCGATCAACCCTAATTCCACCTTTTTTGGCGGGTCTAAATAATTATTTTGAAAAAAAAAGGTTTGTAAAGAATCAAACCGTTACCCATAATAACACCTTAGAACTTTCACCACTAGACCATTAACATTTTTATTGAAATATTGTTGCTTCTAAAATAGATATTCAATGCTAAAGGCCTTTTTTTTAAGCCACCAACACTCATTTTTATTGTGTTTATTTCTACGTTTGATTATTTTCACATAATTTAGTTTATGTGTTTGATTCCATATTCATTTTTGTTGATGCAAACAAAATGTTTCTAATTTTCTTTTTTGAGATTTTGTATGTTGACATTCTCAATCATACTTAGTTTGATTGTTTCTATGACCTTGAATGTAACTTTAAAATTAATAATATAGTTAGTTTGATACTTATATATAAAACTCTACAAAACTCGTACATCGTACGGGTTAGAGTCTAGTTTAAAAAAAATAATATCTAAAAACAGTTTCAAATGAGAAGCTATTAAGAGCTGCTTCTCACAAATTTTTTTTTTTTTAGAGGAGAGAGAAAATATTGTTTAAAAGATTGAACTAATTTTTTAACAAAAATTCCCTTTTATATAGTTGTATCCAAACAAACTAGATTATTTGTTTAAAAAAAATGATTTTTATTAAGGGTAAACAAACGCAAAATAGATTTTGATTTTTCATAAAATCTCTAAAATATAGGGCCCGTTTGTTACAGATTAAAATAAAAGTGATTTGACATGAAATAATTTAGAGATTATTTTTTAGAGATTCTTTAAAAAATCAGAATCTATTTTTTGTTTGTTTACCATGTCAAAAATCACTTTTTTTTAAAAAAGTGATTTTTAGTTTGTTTGGATACAACTTTCTAAAAGTGATTTTTTATTATAAAATTACCATAAAGGACACAATTATTTTATAAAAAAATTAACAAACATTCATCAGTTTATCATTTGTCACAATACTACAAGAGTAGGAGACAAGCGGTGGGTGAAATAGCACAATACAAAAGCGTTCGTCGATTTCTTGCCATTGATTTTCGTAAAAAATTAGCATTTTCCTTGATAATAATAATAACTATATAGTAGTTCCAAATTATGATATACACAAGCTCCACACCATAGCAGTACAGGGCACCCAAACAAATACCCTCAAAACCCAACATTAACAGCACCACAAAACAGCAGCATCAGTGATATACAAACAGGAAAAACATCCAAAATATGATAATGGAAAGAGAAACAGAAAAAAAAAATAATATACAGGTTCAATTATGAATGAATCAAAAAGATAATAGAATTGCTAACCTTTACAACTTAGATGATCTGCAGCAAAAAAATAAAAGAGGGAGATTAGTCTTTGTATATATAGCAAAACTAGGATATGATTGAAATTTTAGTTTGTTTTAAACATATCTTTTTTGTTAAAATTCCGTAACAAATTTCTCTCTCCTCTAAAAATAATCTATTAAAAAAAAAGCTGCTCATAACAGCTTCTTATTTGAAGCAGTTTTTAGATTCTGATTTTTTTGAAAATCTGTAACAAACAGATGCAATATTAAAAAAAGTGATTATTTTTTAAAAAAAAAGTGATTTTCTTATAAAAAAAAGCTGTAACAAACGGGCTCATAATCTCTAAATTATTTTATGTTAAAATCATTTTTATTTTAATCCGTAACAAACGGATCATTAATGTCAGAAACTATTTTGATTAATAAAATGCATAATATTATTTAAAACTTCCAAATTGACTTATAGCTACTCAATACAGAGTTTAACACAACATAAGAAGAAAGTACACAAACACCAAATCCAAAACCTGTTTGAAAAAAATAAAAATATAAAAACCAAATCCAAAACCCTAAACATTGATTCAAGTTGTTAAAGATTGAAAAAGAAGATGAGTGTGATTCCAAAGGAATCAATTGAAGTAATTGCACAAACCCTTGGCATCAACAATTTGTCTTCCGATGTTGCCCTTGCTCTTTCACCCGATCTTGAATATCGCATTCGTGAAATTATGCAGGTAGCTATTTATTCATTATTTTTTTCTTATACCCTTTTTCCCCAATTTTCAATTTAAATAAATTTAAACCCTTTTTTTTTTTATATATATTTTTCAGGAATCGATTAAATGTATGCGCCATTCTATGAGAACTTTTCTTACTACTGATGATTTTGATACTGCACTTGCATTGAGGAATTTAGAGGTAACTTTGCTTTGCTTGAAACACGGATACGACACTGACACACTGACACCGGTAATAATTTGAGAAAAAATCACATAATTCAATGTAATTATATGTGTCGGTGCTTGACACTGACACGTGTCCGACCATGGGACACGCCTAATCAAAGGAGCATCTGTACTTTGCTTTACTTCAGGGTTTTAAGGGCCTGTATGGATTGGCTTATTTTTAAGCTTATGCAAAACAACTTATGCAAATAAATAAGCTTTTGTGTATTACTCATAAGCTTGTCAAGGTAGTCTATGAAAAAACAGGTTATGAAGATGTGATTTTCGTTAGCGAGAACTTATGAATTAACAGAAAAACTTATTTTTTTGCACAAGCTATTTTTCATAAACTCAATATTAATTTTTTTGCATAAGCCAATCCAGATGGGAGCTAAATAGCAGTTGCTGTTAATTGCTGCCTATGTAGCCACGATTGGGTTGTAGTTTTGGCGAGATAAATAATTGTTATGTCGTGCCCGAGATTGTGGTTGCGGAGGACCCTGGTTTACTTTTCATGTGTTTGTTTGACTTTTTATTTGATAGGATTGGTTTTCAAGGTGGTATAAATTTTATGTTCGTTTTTTAGTTGAAAATGTTATAATTACTTTTCATGTATTCGTTTTTGTGGTCAGGGACTAAAATCAACAATTTTTAAATTTACACCTGACTTTTATCTTTTTTTTTCTCATAGATAAATGTTAGTAAATTAGTGGTCCATTCAGGGTGGTTTTCTGTTTTGAAATTTTCAAAACCAAAACCAATTCTATTATTGAAATCTTCTCATCACCTCCACACCAAGAGCAAATCAACGATGAATAAATAAAAAGCATAATATAACGTCTGACAAAAACTGGGCACAACAATGAAATGAACTCTCATAACTTATCATTACCTGCTGCAATTCAGAGAACAGTACTGGTGACAACATGACGACAGAGTGGTGGGCCGTATGGCAGTGATGTGGTGGTGCGCGATGGGGTACAAGGCATCAACAAGTTACTGGGTGCTGCTATGTCAAGCAGTATTTGGAGTGGCAGCGGCACTGTATTCTGGTAGTGAAGGGGTGGACAATGTTCATATAAGAGGAAGGTGTTAAAGGGGTGTGGAGGTTGGTGGTGAAGGGGTGTACAAGACGGAGGCAGTGTCTTGCATGCGGAACTGGTGTGGAGGTTGGTGGTGAAGGGTGGACGATGTTCAGAGAAGAGGAAGTTGTTCAGGAAGATGAAGGAGCAGCACGCAAAAGGTCGCGAGAAGAAGTTAAGATAGAAACCAACAACCCAAAACGGAAAACCTATTTTTTTGGGTTGAGTTTTAGGGAAAAACTGTGTTTGAATTAATTAAAAATCGAAATAAACCCAATTTTACCCGAACAGGTTTTGGTTTTGAAATTGATTTTCAAAACCAAAAACTAACAACCACCACGAATGGGCCCTTAATTTCTGTTCGAGCTAACTCCTGTTTTAGTTTTAGTTTTAGCTTTGATTGTATTGTTTCGGTTTCCATTTGTCTTTATGTATGAGCCGATACACATTGTTTATTACAGAATAGAACACTATGACATTTGGTCCATGTAGTGATCACACCTAGTTGGATAAGGCTTAGTTTATTTTTGAGAGGGGATAAAGCTTAGTTGTTGTTGTTTTCTTTTTTTTCTTCTTATGTTTGTATTTATGTATCAGCCGATATATGGTTTCGCCTCTAACGATCCTCCTCGGTTCAAAAAAGCTTCTGGACACAATGATTTGTTCTACATTGATGATAAGGATGTGGATATTAAAGATGTAAGCTTTTTGTAGGTACTTCTAGACTTTTTAGTTTGAACTGAAGTAGTTGAAGAATTGCTTCCTGAATCTGATATGATATTCTCACTATTTTTCTTGATTCGAATAGTTGGTTGAAGCAGATTTACCGAAAGCACCCCTTGATACATCAATTACCAGTCACTGGTTGGCTATTGAAGGTGTGCAACCTGCAATTCCCGAAAACGCTCCACCTGAAGGTATTTATTTAGATTTCACTGCCCCTTAGTATATTAGGTTCACCAAACCTTATTGGGCAGCTCATATTACCATTACTAATTTCTTCTTATTTAACCTACTTGCTATAGTATTGAAGATTAGAATTAGAACTAGTGTGAATTTTGTATTTCGTCATCGGCATGATTTCACTCCGTTTTATTTTGTTCAGTTACTATGAGGTATATGATTAGAAAGTAATTTTCCAACCATTGACAATTTTACTTGCATTATGTTACTTGCAGCTTCAACTGAGATAAAAAATTCTGAATATAAGGAAGATAGACTTCCCGTGGATATCAAATTACCTGTTAAACATGTAATAACGACGGAGCTTCAGGTATACACTTATGAAATGCATTGTTTTAAAGTAATTTCTTATTTACTAATCAACATTAATGAGCTTCGTTTCTTCTACAGCTTTACTACGAAAAAATAATTGAGCTAATTTTGAATAAGTCTGGCTCCATTCTTTTTAGAAGAGCATTGGTTACCTTGGCAACTGACTCAGGACTCCATCCTTTAGTTCCTTATTTCACACGCTTTGTTGCTGATGAGGTATTGACAAGTTTATATCTATTACGTTTTTGGTTAAGCTTCTTATATATAGTGCGAAATAGACTTCTTAAGTACTCATTTTTATCTTTTTCCCCTTATCATATCAGGTGGCACGGAATTTAAATAATTTAAACATCTTATTTGCCTTGATGCGCCTTGTGCGGAGCCTTTTGCAAAATCCTCACATACACATAGAACTTTATGTAAGTACAGTGCTATTTCAATTGTCTTTGCATCTAAACTTCATCAAACTCATGATTATTTCCTTCTATGACAATGCTGATGAGGTTGCAAGGTTGATCATTGATATGTTATTTTATAAATAAACAAAATCACTACATCAAAATTTGGGATATATCTGGATTACTGAAGCAAAGTCTGAAGGGCAATTGCAGTTTACTGAAAACTGAGCTTTGATACATATGTCTTCTGAATTTCAGTTTCTAACCTTTTTTTTTTTTGTCGAATTCTATCAGTTACACCAATTGATGCCGCCTATCATTACTTGCATTGTTGCAAAAAGGATTGGAAACAGACTGTCTGATAATCACTGGGAGCTTAGGGATTTCAGTGCTAATCTTGTTGCTTTGATATGCAAAAGGTGTGGACCTTCTTTCAATAGATGATAAGAGTATAAATTATATCAAAGTTCATTCAATTATAATTTAACTTGATAGTCCGAAGAAGAAAAATGAGAAGGTCCACTTTTACTGATGTGCAATCTGGTCAATATTAAATGCTCGCTGTTGAGGCTGTTACTTGTGTGTGTGTCTGGGCAATATTAAATATATCAAAGTTAAAACTATAGAAGAATAAAAAATTACAAGCTTGTATGCATGATTTATATTGAGTTTTTATGCTCCTTGTCTGAATTTTACAGATTTGGGCATATGTATCACAATCTTCAGCCACGTGTGACAAAGACATTTCTTCATACTTTCTTGGACCCTACAAAAGCTCTGCCTCAACATTATGGTGCAATCAAAGGAATAGCAGCTCTTGGATCAAGACTGGTATGTATCTTCTAGCCTCTGTATTTTAATATTAGCAGAGTGGATTGTTAGATAACGACTTGGAGTTGTAAAATTGGTCTCATTAGTTATGTGATGCTCTTTTGACGACAATAACTCAATGAAGATAGCTATGATCAACTTTTTCCTGGATGTGGTGTTACTATCTTAAATCTATGCATCTGTTGTTAACACATGCTACTCTCTACAGCCTTAACTCTTTTTCCTTTGGAATCCATGGGTGATTTTTTTTGCATTGTGGTATAGAACATCGAATTGTGTATTGTAACCAATTTATAGTGCTCATTCATTTGCATAGGTTCGTTTGCTTATACTTCCAAATCTGGAGCCATATTTGCATATTCTTGAGCCTGAAATGCAGCTTGAGAAGCAAAAAAATGAAATAAAGAGGCAAGAAGCATGGCAAGTATACGGAGCCTTGCTGGTGAGTTGTAATTTTTTTTCATTGAGTTTAATATTGACACAATCCAAAAACAAAATACACTGTTATCCAATCATGTGTTGTCACATTCAATTAAACATGTTGTCAATTGTCATTGAAGAATGATGTGGCAACACACCTTGTTTCGATTATGCATGAATCTATTTGTTTTTCTTCTTCTTTTTCTTAATATCTTTTTACCTTATTACTGAAGTCATAAACCTTTCAGTGTGCAGTAGGCCAAAATATGCATGAAAAGGTCAAGAGATTCAGTAGTTTGCTTTCTCCTCCAACTCGTGCTACTTCAAGTGGCAATGGAAAAACGATGATTGCAATGCCAGGTATGACTATTTTGATGCATAACGAATTGTATCGTCTTTGAAGCAATGCTTGTAAAAAAATGGAATACAAACTAAATGGTTAAAAGTTATGGCTAATGGAAACGTTTTCGATAAAACAAGAATATGACCAAAACTTTACATATTAAAACCAATATATATTTTAACTTAACACATGAATAACTAAACCAGATTTATTTCGAAAAAATATTGACTAAAATTTACATTTTAAGGCCAAATCAGTGTAGAATTGCAAACTAAACTACTAGTAAAATTGAGAGTTTACCAATTTTATCAGCTTACTTGAAGTCGTAAAAGTTTAGAAAAAAGAGTTTACATGCTAGTTCACTCATTTTTGTGACCGAGACATTTACGAGTTAACTCAATAGATTGACAACCTTAATTTGCAACAGGTGTTACCGGGGTTGTGGTACCAATGAATTCCATGTCAGTTGACAACATGCAAGGGTCAACAAGTGGACTTCCCACCATGATGGGAGTTTCTAATTCAAGCATCGGCATGTCATCATCAATGGGTCGTCAATTATCCAACGAAAACAACACTTCCTCTTCCATTCTAGCTCAGGCTTGGAAGGATGACATAGATGCAGGACAATTGCTACCTCCAGTGTTTGAATTATTTGGCGAAAGTTTGTTATCATTTATACCAAAACCTCAAGCATTTATTTTTTTGTAAAGCATAATTGTAGTATTTTTATTTTTGCATATGAAAGTTCATGTAACTCGGTCATTGTTTATGTTAGAAGTTAGTATAGAAATTAACCTGTCTTTTATTCTCTTCTAACATTCATAACGTTGAACTTTTTGTCTCAGACATGATTTATTTAGCACAAGGTATATTGTCTTTTGATTATTATAATAATGTAAATTCAAAAGCCTTGATTTTAATTAAAAACCGTACAAGCAAAGAGCTTTTCATTTTTCTTTGCTGCAAAAAAGTACATCACTTGTTTTTCGCCAAACAAAACAACCGAAGAAAACTTAAAAACGGAAAGGTCTCACTTTCTTTGGTCATTATTCATTAAAACTCGATTCAACAATAATAATAATATAATATCCAACATAGCCCTGCGGTAAACATACTTGAACTTAGTTTACCTTAAATATATTTTAACTAAATTTGCATATATGTACTTGAATCGTGTTTGCTGAAACAATACTTAAATTAAGTTTGCATAAAACATGCTTGAACTTGAGTTTGTGTTAGTGTACTTGAATTGAGTTTGCGTAGACATACATGAACTTTAGTTTGTGTAATTGTATTTGAACTATGTCTGTACAAGATTTGAAAATTCAGAGTCTACACGAATTTAAGTAAAAACATACTTGAACTGAGATTGCGTAAATGCACTTGGAACCAAGTTTTTTTTAAACATACTTAGACTCAATTTGTGTAAAAATTGCAGAAAACAAAACACTTTACTTTAAATTGAAGAATAAACATAATCACGCATAATCAACAAAATGAAGTATACATTCATAAATGGAACTCAAATCTTGTAAAAAAAAAGAAGAAGAAGAATGACAATAAAACTTGTTTGAGGTTTTAATTTTGATATTGGAGAAAACATCCTCTTCATAAGACCATGTGCAATGGTGTTGAATGGTGGTGTTGAAAGCAAGGTTCAACACTTGGATGCAATGCAACGGTGTGTTGAATTGGAGGAGAGAGGAGTTGAATTCGTTCAACTCTGTTGAATTCTACCATGCAGACCCGTAACCGCCGTGTGGCAAATTCTGATTGGCTGTTTGGATTTTTCTCATTTTAATAATTTAAACTAAATTATTTCATTGCAAATTGATTTTTAAAATTTTGTTTTTTTACCAAAATTCATGATTTTTTTTGTCTATAAATAGAGACTTGGTTCATTTGATTTGGACACAGAAAAAAATCAAGTTTTTCACTATCTTAATCTTATTATTATCTTTCTATTAGTTTTTCTTTTGAAGTTTTAAACTTCTTTTTAGTGAAATGGATCCCAATCATAATCATTTCAACACCCAAAATTCTTCTAATTACCCATTTAGCTACCAAAATCCCAACATTTATCAAAATAAATTATTTTAATTTATTTGTGTGTCGCGTGTTTAGTTTATTGTATTGCATTTTAAATTAAGAAAATAAAAATAAATTATTTAAATAAATTTTTTTCTTACAAAAAACTAAAAAATAAATTGTTAAGTGTTTACTATTTTAATTTAATTATAATCGATAATTGTAGTTTTATGTAATTATAAAAACAAAAATATAAAATTAAATAAGAATATGAAATAAAAAGTGGTGGGGTAGAGTGTTGAATGAGAGGGTATTTGTTGAATTATTAGGTGGAAGAGAGTGAAAATGATGTGGAGTGTTGGAAATTAAAAATGTGGGTGTTGAATGGTTTTGCCATTGTAAATGGTCTAAGGATGAAATGGTTGCACAAATGAAGTGAAATGACTACGAAATGAAAAAAATAAAGAGATTAACGAAGTGCAATGGAAGAGAAGATAAATGGTCCGCGAGAGGACATAAGACCAAATACAATGGTTGTGTTGAGCGGCAATTTCAACACTTAGTAGTTGTGCAATGGGAAGTTGAAATTTGTTGAGAAATGATGTGGAAGAGAGAGGTGATGAAAACTCTCAACATATTAAATGCAGAAAAGTGGCAGAAAATGCAGGCCACATGACGTTTGCTGGTTGCCTGACTTGATTTATCTTTTCTTAATTATTTGAACTCAATTATTTCAATTTAAGACAATTTCGAATATTTTAGTCATTATGAAGTATAATTGAATTTTTGAGAGTGTTACTTAAAAAATCTTAAAATTACTTTTAATTATTTGATATATATTGGTTTTTACCACGTTTATTTGATATTTTAAAGAAAGAAAAATCTCATTAAAAAAAAGGAACTTTTTTGACAAAAAGAAAAAAGAACAAAATGCTGGAGTGAATAAAAACAATGGTTAAATAAGTTTTTTGTCCCTATAAATATAACGAATTTTAATTTTAATCCCTATAAAATTAAACTGAATGTTTTCATCCTTTTTTATTTTGTTTTTCGTCTTAATGGATATAATTTTGACGTGTTTTTCACATTTTTTGAACATAATATGAATATATAAATGTCGAATATAATAAACAGACATAACATAGATACAATTTGAACAAAAAAAGGATATAATTAAAATGACCTTAAGAACGAAAAACAAAATAAATTTTTTTATAAAGATGAAAACATTCAATTTAATTTTTTAAGGATTAAAATCAAAATTCACTGTAAATCGAAAAACTTCTTTAACCCTAAAAAAAACAAGGAGTCAAGGAGGATTCAAATGAACTCTGAAATGAAAACTCAATTCAATTTTCAAAATCTCATAAACCCCTAAATTCCCAATTCCAATTCCAAAACTCTTATACACAACAAAAAAATGTCAATGTTTTCCCTACAAAATCCCAATAAGCTACTCTCATCCTCTTCAATTCCCACTCCAATTTCTCACACTACTCTTAGAAACTGTATTTCACTAAACCCTAGAAAACCCCTGCGACGTCGTTTAAAGCCAGTTACATGTTCATTCGAATCAATAGACAATGCTAAGATTAAGGTTGTTGGTGTTGGTGGTGGTGGTAACAATGCTGTTAACCGCATGATTGGTTGCGGATTACAGGTTTTTCTTTTTTCTTTCTTTTTTGTAATTGTTGATAAAGTGTTGTTTTTTATTCAATTTTTAGTGTATTTTATTAATGGGTCATTTTGTTTTTTTTTCATTTATGAAAAATGTGCGATTGTGATAACTTTAGTGGGTTTGCTTATTTGAGAAATGGTTTGATTGTGAGGACATTCTATGTGGAATAATGAGTTGGAACCCGGTTCACCACGTTTTCCCATCCCCGTGTGTGTTTATTTAAGCATATGTTGGCCACTAAACCAATAGCAAATTCGTTGTAATTTTCGTGGAATGCAAATTATTTAGTGGATTTCATTTGAATTTCAACAAAAAGAAGACAGAGTATTGAAACTAGAGTGTATTATTATTACTAGCAATCCTCTTGTTTCTGTATTTGGGAGATATTTTTTTATCATATCATGGTTGCATTTTAGTAATTAAAATGATTGTTGTTACGAAGAGAAGGTCGACAAAAAACGCAATGTGGCAACAGGTAACACTTACAAATAATTGTCGCGATGTGTCAACGCACTCAAGAGAGAAATGTTGTGATGTGTCAAATGTTAGTTAGTCCCACATTGAATGGAAGAGTCGAGGTTGAGCAACATATAGGTGAGAGGACCCATAAACCCAATGCCTTAAGGTTTTGGGTGAAGATGTCGTGTCCAACTCACTTTGGGTGATTGCTCTTAGTCCAATGTGATGGTCCAACCATGTGAGGCTCTCCCTCGTGGCCCAACAATAATAACTACCCATGTATGGTTAGTGAGAACATGATTGGTTAAGTCTCCTATTTTTATGCATTTTTCTCTTTCTTGTATAATTTCTTCTAAACAAATAACATTGATCTTTTAGTAATCACCACATTTTCATGCTGAATATAGTATAGCTTTTCAGTAAGCCATCATTGCAAAAGTTGAATTCTGAAACATTTTGTTTTATTCTTTTATTAATCAGGGTGTAGACTTTTATGCTATAAATACTGATGCTCAAGCACTATTGCATTCTGCTGCTGAGAATCCTATAAAAATTGGAGAGCTCCTGACTCGTGGATTAGGTCGGACACTCACCTTTTATGTTATTCCTACTGTGCCCAATTGGAAGTTTCTTATATGTTAGCCATTATATGATTTGTGTGTGTGTGGCTTTAATTCCTATGTCAGCTATCGAATTTAAGTGGAATTCTTAAGAACTTTTGCTACCCTGAATGTTTTTTTGTCTTCCCTCAACGAAAAGAAGGAAAAAAATAGTCAAAAGTAATCAAGTAAATGTCATTTTGGAGTTTTATTGACAACTTGCTTGTGTAGGCGGAGATCCCATATTTCCTGAATCCTTATGTACGTATTACAATTTTTTTTTCTTCAACAAAGATGTGAATTAGGAGGGTTGGTCAACAACATATGAGCAAAATGATGAATCTTGATATATTTCAAACAATTCATTGTTGTTAACGTGAGATATATTAAGAGCTGCAGATGATTTGAATGTGGCATTTGATTCAAATTGTTTGATAGAGATGCAGGTACTGGTGGTAATCCACTTTTGGGGGAACAAGCTGCTGAGGAATCAAAAGAAACTATTGCTAATGCTCTTCATGGCTCAGATTTAGTGTTTGTAACTGCTGGTATGGGTGGAGGCACGGGGTCTGGTGCTGCCCCAGTCGTGGCCAGGATATCAAAAGAAGCCGGTTACTTAACTGTTGGTGTTGTTACCTATCCCTTTAGTTTTGAAGGACGCAAACGATCCTTGCAGGCATGTGCCATTTCTCTTCTTAGTTGAAACTTGAATGAACACTTTGTAGAAGCTCCTAAAACTTTTACTTAACAATACTCCAGTATGCTAGAACAAATTGAAATTTCTTCTTTTTTCCATTCCTACCCAATTTCAGTAATCTTGAGTTATATGCATCTTATGCAAGTGTTGTCAATTGTGGATTGCAGAAAATAGCGATTTGTTCAAATTTCAATGTGTAACATTGCTATAGCGTCGCGATAGCCCCTATTTCACAATATTTGAACTAAATAGTGAATCGCAGAACAAGTGATTTGTTAAAATTCCCTACGCAACAGCGTTATTTCGCCGCTATAGTCACTGTTTAACCACACAGATTGTATGGTTTAACAATGATTCGATGATAATGTATTTGATAAATTGCTTGATGTTTATTTTCTTTCTTCCAAGTTATTATGTTGCTTTGAGGATATTTTTCAGTGTTTGAAATTCAAATATTATGATTCCAGGCTCTAGAAGCCATCGAAAAGCTGCAGCAGAATGTGGACACACTTATAGTGATTCCAAATGACCGTCTGCTTGACATAGCTGATGATCAAACGCCTCTTACGGATGCTTTCAGTCTTGCTGATGATGTTCTACGACAAGGAGTACAGGGAATATCAGACATCATAACAGTGAGTTGATTAACTATTGATATTTCCTATCTGGTCACTGTATGGTGAAAAAGTTTAGTTTAAACAAGTAAGTTGGTAGATTGCAAATAGAAATAGGAGTTATTAAAGACCTAGATCGGTAGATTGCTCCTCCATTGTTACTGAACATTTAATTAACGCAGAGTACATTTTGATGTTATCTTATTGGGAATGATATGGATGATCCCTTCTTTCTACAGATACCTGGTCTTGTAAATGTGGATTTTGCTGATGTAAAAGCTGTGATGAAAGACTCTGGAACTGCAATGCTTGGAGTAGGTGTTTCCTCCGGTAAAAACCGTGCAGAAGAAGCTGCAGAACAAGCTACTTTGGCACCTTTAATTGGATCATCTATTCAGTCAGCTACTGGGATAGTATATAATATTACTGGAGGAAAAGACATAACTCTTCAGGAAGTGAATAGAGTTTCTCAGGTACTTCATTTTATCAGCAATTGTTGAAAGATCATATCGTCATTCCTTTTGCACTAACAGGTCTGACTGGATTAGCTTATTTGAACTTATTTATTGGCATAAGTGCTTGTGAAATTGTTTAAGAGAACTTCTGGAAACAACTTATGACATGTTTGTAAGCCATTTTAAGCTTAGTTCCATAATTACTCCAAAATAGCTTATTAAAACAACTTATAGCTTATATGAAAACATTGACTTTGTCTTATCTTTTGTTATAGAATTAGCTTATACTTAGCACTTAATTAAGTATTTATCCAAACATGATGTATGTTGATATTGTGCATCTGTTGGAAATATATATATCGGTTTTCTAAAATCGGCAATTCTTATAGGTAGTGACAAGTTTAGCCGATCCTTCTGCAAATATCATATTTGGGGCTGTTGTTGACGAGCGCTACAATGGGGAGATTCACGTGACTCTCATCGCCACCGGCTTCTCACAGTCCTTCCAAAAGATGCTACTAACAGATCCAAGGGCTGCAAAGCTTCTTGATAGATTACCTGTGGGCCAAGAAAGCAAACAAACATCAACTCCGCCAAAGGCCTCAAACTTTTCATCGACAGTTGCATCTAAAGCATCCCCACGAAAACTCTTTTTTTAGTTTCTTGGTTCTTTTAACCCTTTTTTTTAATATTAGTTTCGTATCTGTAAAATTCTTTAAGCTTGATTTAGGTATAAGTCTGGTTTGTCCCTCGACTGTGGAGAATGTTTTTTACAAACTCTTCAGAAAAATTACCCATTGGCATGACTTAGTGATTCAGTGTCAGTGTTAACGTTTGCAGCATTTTTGTCAAAGGAATGAGTATGTATATGTATATAAGTTACTTTTTTTTTTTTTTTTTAAATACATGTGTTACATTATCATGTGGAAAAGTATAAACGTACAAGTGCAAGTGCACCTCAAAATTTTTATAAAAATAGAAATTTTCAACAAAACTCAAAATAAAAGATTATTATTTAGATTCACTAAACTCAATTTTAATATATGCACCCCACTGTTTTTCTTGTAAGCGTTGCTAATGCAAGCCCCCTCCGTTTATGATAGGCATGAAAAAACCATTAATTTGGTCCCTAAAGCATCACTCTCTCGTAAATGAATGCAAACAAACCAGTTCTAATTTTAATCATGTTATTTTTGCTCGAGGCTAATCAAGCGGCCTATTATTTAGCTAAGTTTGTAATTACTATATTATCAGATTTTACTTGGATTGAAGAAATCCTTGAGTGCGTTTGGCCCAACTTTTTTGAGGTATAGAAGCTACTTTAAACTTAAAGTTAAAAATATGAGCTTTAGAAATAAAGTTAAAGTTGTTTGGTAAATGCTGCTTTTTATTTCAAAATCTATTTTATGTTCAAGTGTTTGATAATATTTTTATTTAAAATGAATTTATTTTAAGAGCAATTGTTGAATTTATTTTAAGATCATAAGTAGCTTCTTTTAAATTTATTTTATTGGTATAAGTGCTTGTAAAAAAATAATATATATCTGCTCTCTAATTTAGTCAATAAACGATAGAAATATTAAAACCAGTCCATAAACTATTTTTAATTTTTCAAGATACTCCTGAGTATCATTTACTTTCTTTATAAAAAAAAGTCTTGCTAACTTGTGCCCCAAGGGCACAAGATAAGAAACTAAATGTAAAAGTTTAACCTAGGAAATTGTGCATTTATTACCTTAAAATCTTAAAAACTTATCTTTTTAATACAATATTTATTATTTAATTCTATTTTAAGATCTTTATCTTGTGCCCTAAGGGCACAAGTTAACATTTCCCAAAAAAATCATTCACTTCTATTTTTAAAGAGATCGAAGAACTAACAACATGATGAATTGATAATAGTTCAACAACTATTTATTATATTTATACAGCCAGTGAGCAATTTAAAGACCAAATTGATAATTTATTCAAGTAAGTATCATGTTGAGGAAGAAAAAAACATTTTCTAAAAAATATGAGAGGTGTATAAGTAAAAAAGAAAAGTGTAAATAGTTTTTCCATACACTAAAGCCGAATAACCCAAGCAAACAAAATAAAAAACGTGTCTCTGTCTATATGCACGAAAGTGATCAACCGATAGAACCGTGAGATCTCTGCTTCAAAGTTCAGAGGTAAACAAACAAAATCATTGAAATCACATCGTTGTTATTCGTTTTTTCTCGTTAAACCAATTTTGTCTTTCAATTCATTCAAATCACATCGTTGTTTCGATCTTTTCTTTGTTTTAGGAAATCATTTTTCTCTGATCGGAATCTGAAATCAACGAATCGGAATGGGTTTCTTGATAACGACACTGATTTTTGTTGTGGTTGGAATCATCGCGTGTCTCTGTACCAGAATTTGTTGCAACAGAGGACCTTCTGCTAATCTGTAATACTTTTTTCTGATCTTTGTTTCAATTTGTTTTTCTCTGTCTTGTGTTGTTAATTTTTTTATTTCGATTCGATTTTTTAGAGTTTCTGCATTTGATGAATTAGTGTACTTTACACTCAATTTGAAGCATAATACGATGTGATATTTAGAAAACTATGAGTGATATTTAATAGAACAATATGGTGTCATTTGATCGATGTAGCCGACCCCACTTAGTGAGATAAGGCTTGCTTGTTGTTGAAGAGTTCGTTGCTCTGATTTTTGTGGGAGTTTTTATTTTTAAATATATAGAGAAATTGACTAATGCTCAACATTTTTATTTGAGCAATTCAAGGATAATATATAGATTAGTGCATTTTCTTATTTTCTACTATTTGGGTGATCAGATTAGATTAAGGGTGTGTCTGAGAGACATAGATATTGGTGATTGCATACAATCTCTTCTATTTTTCTCAAATTATTACCACCGCATACGCAGGGTCCGGGAAAGGGTCCCACCATTTGGTGTATTGTACGCAGCCTTACCCTGTTTTTACACAAGAGGCTGTTTCCAGGACTTGAACCCATGACCTTTTTGTCACATGACAACAACTTACCAGTTGCGCCAAGGTTACCCCTCCTGTGTTTAATTGTATAAACCTAAAATAAAATGACATATATAGGTAGACATAAGTGAGATGCACTTAGAAGAATCAGACATCTTTATTGTCTTCTTTGGGGATTCATGTTTCTTCATCATCTTTGTTGTTACTTTTATCAACTTTTTATTAAAAGTTGATATGGGGTCTGCTAGGATAAACATCTCAATTAAGCACTTATAAGCATAAACGTTTATCTTATAAATGCTTATGTATAAGCTGTTTATATTGCAAAAGATAAAATACAAGTCAAATTGTTTTCATATAAGCTATGAGTAGTTCTCATTATCTATCTGGGAGAGCTTATGGAAATAAGCTGAAAACAACTTATGGACATGTTACAAACCAAATGAGCCCATGATGTCATCAAATGTTCATTCCAACTTATTGTGTTTTGAAAAGCTCAATATTCAGATTCTTTAGTGATGCCAATAGGCTCTATAACATGCATAATTCCCCTTGACATATTTCTAATATCTTATTTTATTGCAGATTTCACCTAACTCTGGTCATTACTGCGACAATATGCTGCTGGATGATGTAAGTCCCGTTTTCTTTTAGTTTTGTCTCGAGTCAATAAAGGAATTAGAGCAAATAGAAATTGTGCACCTAGGTTTATTTTCCCCGGATAAGGAATTTACCCCTTAGAAAGAAAAAGAAAAAAATAAAATAAATGGCATGCCATTCTTGGATTTCTTGCCCATGAAATAACTTAATGCTTACAGGCTGACATGTACACAGTACTCATAGTTGTTGATGTTGTTCAAGCTGTTTGCTCTCCATAGATGTTCCTTACACTCAGACATGTTGTGTGTTTTTGGTCATATTCTATTCTATGAAGCACGGACACTCCTCGAATTAGGTGTGTCCAAGTGGCGGACACGCGTCGGTGTTTGACACCAACACTACACTTATGATTACACTGAATTATGTCATTTATCCAAATTATTATCTGTGTCGGTGTCCGTGTCAAAGATACTTCATAGGTCATATCAAAGATACTTCATAGTTTTTTTTTAGCTGGGACCTGAACCGTGGTCTTTTAACTCATTAACTTCTTTAACCCTTAGCTCAAACAAGTTGAGCCACCAAAGTGGTTAATAACAGCCCTCGTGAAAACAAATGTAAGTCAAGCCATCATAGATGGATGGGCGCAATATTAGTGCAATTTAGTTTAACATCCTTGAGCGTTGCTATTACATCTCTTCTAAGAAAGGCATTATGCTTTTTAGGCAATCGATTGGGGCATCGCCACTTTGTTCAGTATTTTGATGTTTGTATATAATAACATGTCCAATTGTAATTAGTTTGTGAATCACTAGTTAGTTTGACGATTATGCTTTTCTCTGCTTAAACTACCCATTGCCATTTTAATATGTTGTACTTACATTCTAAATGTGTGGTCTTACTAAATAAACTTATAAATAGATAATACAAAGCGATTTGAGTTTCTGTTAATCATTATGAACATTTCATCATATCGTCAAGGAGCTTGATACAATTTGATGAAAATGTGTATAGGCTATAGATAGGTTTGCCTCATTAAGTGTAAAAACGGGTATGTCTAGAGGCTTTTTTTGGGGAGGAGGAGGTGGAGATTAACTGACATTTTGATGGAATTCTCAGACAAAGGAATTTTTCATTCTAACGTATGTCTAGAGGCTTTTTTTGGGGAGGAGGAGGTGGAGATTAACTGACATTTTGATGGAATTCTCAGACAAAGGAATTTTTCATTCTAACTTGTAATTAGCAATATAATGTCATGTTTGTCATTGTGCTCACGTTGGTCTTTCCTTGTATCAGGTGGGCGATTGTATATCTAGCACAAATGAAACCACTCATAGTACCTATACTAAGTGAAGGCGAATAAGTATGTGAACAGATGTAGCTTCTTGTATGTTAGAGAATATGGATCTCAAATCGGTTGCTGGAGAGAATTTGATATCAGCTCTCATGAGTCATTGATTATTTTCTAAGGGTGGATATGTATGTATTTCTTGTTGGATAATGGCATTTCTGTTGTTGCCTGATGTTGTCGTGTTACAGTTGTATTCAACCCTCATTCATTTCAGATGTTGGTTCAATTTCAAATCATTTGTGAAAAATAACAAATTACACATTAGTTATAAATAAAATAAGAAAATAACTTTATTTTAATCAAGTACTGGAAATGTTATTTGATTATAATTGATATCTCTAATTAGCTCTAATCATCTTAATTTGTTATTTTAAAGCTAAAGAATCCATAGGGAAAATGGGTCTTTACCCAATCCAGAACTCAAATCAAAGAGGCTCTATATAAACAAGTGTTACATTTTCAACTGTTATATCCAAACTGATGTAAAAAATGAAAACAATAGAGAAAAACAAGCTTTTACCTTAAATGGTTCTTCCATTGTAAGTTGACTATAAGGCATATTGAAGATGATGATATTCCTCTCTTCAAACCTATCTTTTTTTTATTGGTCTCGTAACAAACAGAGCGGAATCCTCTCTTCTCTCTCCTCTTTATTCTACTTTTCAATGATCTAACCAACTACTGGTGACGCTCCGGCGGCGTTCCCTTGCTTGTTTTCGCCCCCTTTTCATCGTCTCAAGTGATTTTCTGCCTCTTCTCTATGTTCTACCCTTTTTAAGTGTTCATTTGACTTTGTTTCGTTTTACTTCTGTGAGATCTGTTTTCTTCGATTTGGTTCCAGTTTTGCTCCCTTGTTGTTCGTTATCCCCACAGACGGCGCCACCGATCGTACATGATCAGAAGGTGACTACTGATGCTCTTAAATGCGGTGGTGGAAATGCATCAGTTTCTGCAATGGTACGATAGGGGGGTGTACCTGCAGGCACTTCGACGCTCAAGTCAGTAGAAGTAAAAAATGGGGGGATGGGTTAAGAGATGAGAGAGATTCTACCTTAGGGACTGCGAGGAGTCCCCTTTATATAGAGGTGGGTGTTTGTAGAGCCGCTGTAAGGTACACGTGTGCCTGACGGTTACGAAATCGTGGAAAGTGTAACCGTCGAGGAGAGAATCGTGGGAACGAGGGGAGAAACGTTATAGTTCGTTTGAACTGGTCTCAGTTGCTCCGCGCACCCCCTCACGTGGAATGGGTGTGTTGCGAGTAATATTGCCAAACATGGTATTTGGGCTGTAATTGTTATTGGGCCTTAGGTCTTTGATAGGTCCAGAACAACAATATTGTAATTTTGATGGTCATTAAGTTTCATAATTAGAATATAGAAGTGAAATGGCTACCTGACCAAAAAAAAAAAGTATAGAAGTGAAATAATTAATGAATATGATTAAAAGTATTATATTTTTTATTTTTTTTAAATTGAAAGGATGATTGAAAGTATTATATGTAGATTGTTGAGATATTTTTGCTACATAAAATATTAGGAATTCAATAAAACAAATTAAATAAAATATTTAATGAATAAGCTGAAAAGTTTGTTGAGATATTCATGTCAAATCAAATATTTGTTTTAAAAAATAGAAAAATAATATAATATAAATATTGAGAATAAATTTGGAAGTTAACACAAATATTGCAACGCATAATTTCTTCTTTATTTGTTTTTTCTCAAATGCATTAATCTTTTTGTCTGTAGCAATCAGATTCAAAGGATTATTGCGTGCTTTTTCCGGAACTACTCAATCGGTATGTTTATTTTTGAAACCCAGTTTAACGGTTCGGTTTTTTTGTTTATTTTAAAAAAAAAGTCCTAATTTTCGACTTGCTTGGATTTTTTTATCTCTATTCATGGTTCGGTTTTTCTGAACTATGTAAACAGATATTTATATTGTGTCCTTGTATTGTAACCACACCAATTTTATTATAGTTTGATTTGACTATGGAAAATGCAAATGCAAAGGCAAATATTTCAGTTTGGTGGGACATTGAAACCTGTCAAATTCCAACCAATAATTTTGATGACATTTACTACATTGCTAAGAATATTCGCTTAGCTCTCTCCAATGCCAACCTTCATGGCAAACTATCCATTTCTGCTTATGGAAACACAAATCTCATCGTCAGTTGGGTTCAACATGCACTTTCCACCGCAGACATCCCCCTTATGTCACGTCCCCACTGGAGGTATTTACTTATTCATTCATTCATAATCACATTTTATGAACTTCTCCGTATTTATAATGGTGTTTTTATTTAGATGTGTACAAAGACATCATGTTTGATATGTTAAAGTGGGTTTCTGAAAATCCTGCCCCTGCAAGTATTATGTTGATTTCTAGTGATCATAGTTTCTCGAGACTTCTTTATGATCTTTCTGTAAGAAGGTATAACATTCTTCTTTCTGCACCTTCAAAAGTTGGTGCATCACTCACCTCCACTGCCAATGTCATTTGGCTGTGGTCAACACTCATTTCTGGTGGGAGTCCTCTAAAAACTGCTGAACAGGTAACCTTCAAGATCAAAACCCTATCAGCTAGTTTTAATTTTGCTTGTTCTAACCGTGGTCGCTTTCTGGTGTGCAGTTGTCTACATCATTGCTAGACCAAGTCCAGGATGGGGAAAGCAACATCTAGTGATGCTTGATCATAGAAAACATTGGTAAACTAAAGAGGTACCTTTTTCCAAGCTACTTCATGTAGGAAAACTGGAAATTGACATTAGGAATGTTGTTAGTTAAATCTGTTGGGGAGTTAGTTGATTCGTTTTTTTTTCTTCTCTTCTTTTTCTGTCAGAAGCATTTTTTAGCTTTCAAATTTTCAAGATGACATGTTGGTATAATGGTATGTTACAAGATCTTCTTTTAAGGGGGCAGAACAAACCTCAAGTGTGCATAAATTAATATGTTTTTTCATCATAGAACAACGCAAGAAAGAATGATACGACCCGATTCGAGTAGGGATCACACTCCAGTGATTAGAGAGATTTTAGAAAGGAAAACTAAATATAACGTGTTACTCTAAAAAAAAAACCAACAATCCCTAATTATAATCCTTCATCGCTCCTTATTTTAAGTATTCTATCACTACCGACCCCTTCAAGATCAACCTTGTCCTCAAAGTTGTAAAACACTGCTTCAACAATAAATTTCCCAGCTTAAGTGTATTTTTAGCCCTCTTAACTTTCACAATGTTGTGATTTTGATCCCTATTAAAAAAAATGACAAATTTATTCCCCTATGATTTAGCTCCGTTGCAAACCTACTTAGGTTGGTTTGGTGGTATTGGCTTGGGACCTGGGAATGTGCTCATCTTCAAGGTCTCAGGTTTGATTCTCCCCGGCGCCAATTTGAGTGGGCTAATTTAGCTTATTAAAAATAAAAAAAGATTTAGCTCATTTGCAATAGTCGTCCTTTTTTCCAAGTTTGACTAAGTCAAAGCTGACTGGCATTGAAACATCCTATCTTCTCTATGAAATTTTTAAAAAATTATTCTACTCAAGGCGGGAACTTGTTTCAAAATGGCTCAAAATAGATATTTAAACTTTGAGAGAAAATGAACATTTTAGTAAGAATCTTGAAAAATATTTACCATAAGGTTGAATTTAAATCGTTACAATATTTCAATCTTATACTCTTGACAATTGACGCAATCCGGCTCTGACTCAATACACTGGATGGCTAACGAGTTATTATATACTCCTCAACTTTCCAACAAAATCTGTTAGACCTGAAAACATCACCCCAAAACATAGTGAGTAAAACTCAGTAACATAGAATTCGTATAAAAAAAATAAGTTGATGCTTTCAGCCATTCCGGTGTTCTAAGCATGGAAAATCCTCTTAGAAATAATCATAATAAAAGATACTTACTTTTATTAAACATATAATCAATTTGATTATAAATCTTGTATACAAGGTTCATATTGCTAGATATAAAATTGCATACTTCATTTTAGTTTAACACTCAGGATTTGCCTTTCTAACGGAGGTACAAAGTTATCCAGGTTTGCCCTGCAACGTCTAACTATCTAACATACATATCCAAGTCGCTACGTGTGAGGGGGACCCAACGACTTGAATCTACTCAACTTGTTGGTGCTTCCTTTTTATATAGCCAACTTGATGAGACATACCTAACATATGGTAAGACCGGGCAACATAATGAGATAACTATAACAACTATAAAATAGCAAGGATAGTTATATTAGCCACCATCATCTTAGCCACTTTAGATTTTCCTTTTTCCCTGAAATAATTTTCGGTACAAAGGATCCACCAATAGGCATCTTCGTTCCCATCAAAAAGTGAAAGCTCCATAACTGACCTTAACTCGCGGGAATATGAGATCAAGAATCAAAGTATCAAATGTACGACCCAATTCGAGTAGGGATCACACTCCAGAAATTAGAGAGAATATAGAAAGGAAAACTTGATTATTCTTCATTGATTCTAATCATGAGTGGTACAAAGCATGCATACTCATAATGAGATAATTATAACAACTATAAAATAGCAAGGATATTTATATTAGAATTCCTAAATAACTTGCTACTAAAAGATAAAAGGATAAAACATGATTAAACTAATCTCCTAGACTTACTCCATCCAAATTTATTCTAAAACTAAATATAACGTGTTACCCTAAAAAAACTAACAATCCCTAATTATAATCCATCATCGCTCCTTATTTTAAGTATCCTATCAGTTGCCTCTTTAAAAATTAGTTTCCCTGTCCAATGACTAGTAATTATTATGACTTGTACAACACTATAACAAATTCTTTGTAGGAAACTCCATTAATGGAAATATAGGTGAAGAAGTGTTCTATTTTATGTAATTAGATTCACTGCAAAAGTCCTTTTTCTTTGATATATGGAAAAGGTTTAGGTTGATATTTGACATTTGCTAGTAGTTACATTGTAGCTAGTATTCATAGATTATGATTAAAACAAGTGTTAAATCTTTACAATCATGAACATGCATCACATAAAGGTATCAGGATTTAGTACCTACAGTAAGATAAAAGGATAAAACATGATTAAACTAATCTCCTGTTGGATTATCGTCATAACACAAACGCATGTTTGTGTATACTGCATAAACTTGTGACCACTTTAATTTCTTAAATGTTGCTTGATTTTGAAAATAATTCTAAAACTGGTTTTATCGACTCAAAAGCTATAACTTGTTTAATGCTGAGTTAGTTGGCAATTCAGAATATGGTTTAAATAACCTCCATGTTAGTTCATTTTTGTAGCAGGCTGCCATTGGTTAAGCTGTCAAGATATATTTTGTGTGTGTCTTCAACTTTGAATCACAATATCTTGCAAGCCGAATAGCTAGCTTTTGCTATCACTTTTCTACCACACTCCTATCATATTTTCTGTTTCCGGCACTATAATAAATAGAGAAGTGGAACATGTATGAACAATGTAGCAAAGATTATAAATACACAATGTAGTTGAACTCTCCGAATTACATTCTCCCTCTCTTTTTCTTTCTTTATTTTGCTAATTTCCCTCTCCTTTTCTTTCATTATTTTGCCAAAAATATAAGGGCGAATATGACAATAAGTGTTTAAAACCAAGTATTAAAATAAATACAAAAATAATGATAGTTTGGAACTGAATAAATATCTCAGCAACATGTAATCATCCTCAAGTACATGAATAAAAATATCTCAACGCCATGTCTCAGATCTCAAATACATAACAACAATCTCGGCAAATAAATCCAACAACAGATAAATAACATAAAATGCATAAGTCCCGACACTCCTAATCAGAGCCTAATCTAGACTACAAGCAAAAGCATAAAGAGGTAGCTCCAAAGCTAATCCTCGAGCACTCACAAGCAATGCAAACTCAAACCTGCACGTCGTGGACATCATTATAAAAATGGCAAGGCAGTCAACCAAACGACCACTGGTGGGTGGGATAATATTCCACATAATAAAATATAATCAAAGAAATAACATTCAAGGATTTCAAATACCACATATATACATGCGAATATTATCATAAATAAATCATCACATCATTCATAAATTAGCAACATCAACTCAAGTGTACACGCATCACCAATCAAATATGAAATTTTGGCGGGCTAGCTTTCAGATGTTTTATACGATGTTTCAACATGAGATACGAACAGAATGTCGAGTAAGATGTTTTAACATCGAGCTAGCATAAAACAAACAGAACAAGGAAAATATAACAGATGTTGAAAAGCTAGCGCGTTAGTCAGAAGATGTTCTATGTGATGTTTCAACACCAGAAACACATAAAACAAATGTTGCGTTTAATGTTCCAGCATCATGCTAACAAACATAAAATATGCTAGAAAATAAATGACAAGAATGTAAAAGGCACAGAGAGTTTGTTAACCCAGTTCGGCACAACTCACCTACATCTGGGGGCTACCAAACCAAGAAGGAAATCCACTAGTGTAGTCCTTATTCTAAGTTATCAGCAAACTCCTCGTTTACAACTCTAGACCTAGGACCTACCCTAACTTCAACCTAGGAACTCATAGATCTGAGATCCCATCTCACTATCCTACAATCAATCACAGCCCCTGTGATTATTAGATTAAAACATAAAATGATGAAGTTACCTTCAAACACAAACTACAACCTTGCTTCAAAGCTTTGGTGTAGCACACGAGTTACAACTCAATAAACAGTCCTTAACATGTATCAAGATGATACAAGAAAGGCTTACAATAAACAAACACTTCTAGATTTGCATCAAAACGATACAAGAGAAGAACACACAAAGAACAAGGACACAAAACCCTAATATTGACTCTTATATAAAACGATGGTTTTGATCCATTACAACTCAACTAAAGGTCCTGCTCAACGTATCAATATGATACAAAGAGAGGCTCACAAATAAAGCACAAGTCGAAACCCTAAAAGACTCAATTCAATATTATTGAATTGGTGAATATAACTAGGGTATGAGTCTTCCTTATATAGCCATTCAGCAGCATGGGCATTTTTGTCATAGACTAAAAATATATTTGTATCAAATATTCTTTTCAGAAATATATTGAAACAAATATTCTTCTGAAATATATCTTCCAAAATCTCTTTTGAAAATATATTCCACAAATAACAATATCCATCTGAAAATTATCTTTCTTCTAGAAACATATATTTGAATCAAATCTTCTTTTCATAAATATATTGAACCAAATATTCTTCAGAAATATCTTCCAAAATCTCTTTTGAAAATATATTTCACAAATAAAAATATTCATATGAAAAATATCTTTCTTCTGGAAACACAAGTCTCTTGGACCACAAGTCACATGAATAAAATCTTCATAGAATCTTCAATGATCTCACGTAACAAATTAGAAACAAATATAGCAACTTCTAAAAAGTAGGAACATCTTTAGGAACCGCCAAACAACATCACCAAGGAACCCTAAAATATTGTCTATACTTTAGGAACAAATCTTCCAGCTGATTCTGGACAAAAATACGTTACTTGGTGAACAAGAAATACGCCGTGGTTTCCTTAAAAAGATAAAGTTCGTGAAAACCAAATCACACAAACAGGGCACACTGAACCGTGCCAAGATGTTGGAACATCGTATCCAACATCATACATGAGTATTTGTTTTAGCAAAAATGAAGCCAATACTCAAATACCCAACAAAATATACTTCAAGTGCAGAACTCCACATTATTCACCAATCACATAATTCGTCAAATCACCAATTTCACCAAACCATGATTCACATAATTCACATAGCTCATATGTATGTAATGCTCTAAACGCGAACCTACATGCATGTGGTACCATTTGGATATCGGAGATGATTTTACTGATTGACCCCTCATCATTGTCAAATATGTTATGAATGCATGTAATGCAAGTATTGACACGACAATGCATAACTCTACAACTCATCATTATCAATTCTCATCATGGTTACTCTCATCATTATTAAATCTCATCATTTGCATTGCCACGAAAATACATCCACACATTACAACAAATTAATTATCAAGCATCATATATTTCACATCATAATCATTATGAATCATCATCAACAAGTGTTCACAACAAAGAAGTAAAAATCACTTCATAAGGCACAATATTGCACAATAGACGAACGATCGTTCACATCATGATTACCAACATATTATTCACATATCAATCATTGATTCACTCTTATTTCATTATACTATCATGAATACAAAGTCATTTGTAAGTTAACAAATCATAATTCAACATTTTGCCAAAGTTCGTCTATTTTCAAATAATTCACCAAAATAAGGCATTCATGCTCAAACACATCAACAAACAATTCTTAGATGTCATATAACATCAAAGTAGTTCAAACAGAGCATCGTCATTTTACAAATCCGTTTATTTCTCAAAATTGACAAAGTTCGTCTCATTTTCTTCATTTCTCAAATCAATTCATTTTCAAAGCAAATCCAAGTTATATGGCCACATACATCCTGACATGATTATTCTAAGTTCATTGTTACATAAAACAAGTCATAACCTCATCATTTCATTTGAGAAAAACCATGTTTTGAAAATTCTAAGTTCATATTCATTTTTCAAACCAAGTTCGTCTCAAATCCATAAAACCAATTTAAATGATGTTCCAGCAAATTTATTAAGCAAAACAACTTCAAAACACATCAAAAGGAACACTTAGGTATGTCCGGAAACAACCCCAAAGGCCTGAAACGCACATAATTGCACAAACTTCACTAACAGTTAACATACATCAAAGGAACAATCAAAACACATTAATCATGGATTCATGACATCAATTCACAAAGTTTTCAAAATAATGATCATTTTTCACCAAAACTCCAAAATTTCACAATTCAAACCAAGACTCATAAACACCACCAACAATTCATAACCCATCAACATACAAACATACTCAATCATTCAACAAGTGATTTTAAACATGTTTGAACAATAATCAACAACAAATTCATGGTTTTCACACAATTAAGCAAAAATTCTCAAAATAACTTATTTTAAACACCAACCATGCACTTGAACACATAAACAACTCAATTCCAAAAATTTCAACATACCCATAATTACCACTCAATTACAAGCACGAATTTCATCATATAAAATCATCAATTTCACAAATCAACATGAACAAACATGACCCAAAAGCTAAAACATAATTATAGATTATTATGAAAGAACAAACCTATCCCCCTTACCTCAAATCTCCTTAAGCTTAAGTTAATTCGTCAAAATCTTCACTCCCCTCTTGAATCTTAGCTTTTCTCTTCTCTTTTCTTCAGTTTGTTCTTCCTTGCTTTTCTATCTTCTCTTCTCTCTCAATTCTCTCTAATATTCTCTCTAGCCACTTTATGTGTGAATGTATGAAATGAAAAGTTCAACCCTAATTTTCACTAATGTTATCCTTATTCCAACTAATGGTATAAGTCGTCTCATCTCATATTGGGCCTAGTGTCTCTTACCACTCAATTAAAAAGTTACTAGTCACTTAACTCATTAAAACATCTCATTTATTACCATCTCAAAATAATTACCTCAAGTTACTAATAATCTTAGTAAAAATATCTCTACACACTAAAATTACTACAATAACCTTCATTCTAAAATTACATATTTACCCTCGCTCATAAAATTATCAAAACACCCTTAGTCCTTAAAATGACAAAAATACCCCTCTCATAAAAAAATCCACTAATCCTAAATCAAACACACAAATAAGCAAATAAACACATATAATAAATAAACAAAATAATCCTAACGAAAAACAGGCTTTATAACTCTCCCTAGTTAAAGAATTTTTTTCCTAAAAAAATTACCTGAAGAAAACAACTCCGAAAACAGTTCCTTCATCTGACTTTCTGATTCCCAAGTTATGCTCTCACCGGTTGGTCCAAACCAAATAAGCTTTACCAAAACGATCTCTTTACCTTTTAACCTTTTCACCTCTCGATCTTCAATCCTCACTGGCCAAGTCTCAATGGTCAAATTATCCCTTATTTTCCAAATCACCAACTTAATACACATGTGATAGGTCAAAACCATACTTCCGCAGTTGAGACACATGAAACACACTATGTCGATTCGACAACGACGGCGGTAGCACAATCCGATACACTACTGCTCCAACCTTCTCAATAATCTTAAATGGACCAACAAAACGCGGTGTCAACTTCCTACACTTCAAAGCATGTCCGACACCGATTACGGGGTTCAGTCTCAAAACCACATGATCTCCAAAAAACACTTGATGGTCTTCCCCATTTCAGCTATCCAAGTTGAATACAATGATTTACATATGCTTTTATTTCTTCGTCATTTTCTACTATGAACCAATGAACTTAAGCTATTTAAACTGTGTAACTTGTATGATATGATCTCCAACTTTCACCTCTAAGGTCGAACTACTTCGTCTTTAGCTGAAATTACGTTACATATACTATGTCTTGCTTCTACCCAAACGAAAGTCTTACGCTTCTAAGACCTCTCTCCAAGTCTCCAGTATCCCATTCAATTCCTCCCTCGACTCTCAAATTAAGACTACATCATCTACAAAACTGATACATTTTGGTGCTAGCTATTGGATGTATTTTGTAACTACATCCAAAACTATTGAAAAAAGATAATGGATTAGGGTTGACACTTGGTCCAATCCTGGTTATGAAAAAATCATTAATAAGGATTAGGGTTGACCCTTGGTCCAATCCTTGTTATGAAAAAAAATCATTGATAATGCTTCCAAAAGACAAATAATAAAAGCCCAGAAGTAATTTAGACTTCAATAACATTTTTTGCTCCAAAAAGTTGTGTAAGAGACTTAAGATATTTTATAAATAAGATAAGATACGCGATCATTTTCTAAAAATACAAAGAAGCAATTAAAAATTAGGAAAGAAAAGTGCAACAACTTTTTTGCCTCAAAAAAGTTGTCAAAGAGACTTAAGAACTTTTATAAATAAGATACACGATCATTTTCTAAAAATATAAAGAACAACAAAAAAAATTAAAAAGGAAATTTGCAACAAATTGTTTTGCTCTAAAATTTTGTCTAAGACTTAAGAACTTTTATAAATAAGATACGCGATCTTTTTTTCCAAAAATATAAAGAACAACAAAAAATTAGGAAGGAAATTTGCAACAACTTTTTTGGCTCCAAAAAGTTGTCTAAGAGACTTAAGAACTTCTATAAATAAGATAAGACACGTGATCATTTTCTAAAAATATAAAGAAACAACAAAAAATTAGGATGAAAATGTGCAACAACTTTTTTGGCTACAAAAAGTTGTCTAAGAGACTTAAAAACTTTTATAAATAAGATATGCGATCATTTTCTAAAAATATAAAGAAATAGAAAAAAAAATTAGGAAGGAAATGTGCAACAACTTTTTTGGCTTAAAAAAGTTTTCGAAGAGACTTAAGAACTTTTATAAATAAGACTAATATTTGGACCCGTGCGATGCATGGGAAGTTGATTATCTCAATGACTAATAAATGTGATAGTTGATCATTGAATGAAATAATAGTTGTTGTTGAGCATGAGTCAATGCTTCCAAAAGACGACGACAACAACAACCAAACATTATCCCACTCATTAATTAATAAATCAGTCATAATAGTTTCTCTTATAGTTCTTCAAGGTCTTCCTATACCTCTTGTAATATGACTATCCTCTGTTTGATCTACTCTTGTTACTATAGAATCTACAAGTTTCTCTCTGCACGTCCAAACCATATAAACCTATTTTCCACAATATTTATACTATAGGTGCTACCCCAACTATCTCTACAATGTTGCCTTTTCTAATCTTATCACATCTAGTCTTACCACACATCCAACACAACATTCTCATCTCCGCACACTTACTTTATTCTCGTGTTGGTTCTTAACCTCTAATACTTTGTTCCATAAAACATCGTTGTTCTGACAACTGTCTGATACTTTTTTCACTTTAACTTAAATGGCACGTTTGTATCACAAAAAACACCTAAGACTCTTCTCCATTGTATTTTGAACCCAAGGTTTTTTTCGTTGAAAGAATGAACCCAAGATATTTAAATTGTGTAACTTGTATGATATGATCTCCAACTTTCACCTCTAAGGTCGAACTATGCCTTTTGTTGAAATTACATTATATATACTATTTCTTGCTTCTACTCAAACAAAATTCATACACTTCTAACACTTGTCTCAAAGTCTCCTACATCCCATTCAAATCCTCACTCAACTCTCTAATTAAAACTACATCACCTACAAAACTCTATTGGATGTGTTTTGTAATTACATCCAAAACTAATGCAAAAAGATAAGGGATTAGGTTAGACCCTTGGTCCAATCCTTGTTATGAAAAAGTCATTGATAGGGATTAGGTTTAACCACTCGTCCAATCCTTGTTATGAAAAAAATCATTGATATGCTTCCAAAAGACAAATAATAAAACACCCGAAGTAATTTAGAGTTTAACAACATTTTTGTCTCCAAAAAATTGTCTATGAGACTTGAGAACTTTTATAAATAAGATACACGATAATTTTCTAAAAATATAAAGAAACAACAAAAATTAAGAAGCAAATGTGCAACACTTTTTTTTTCTCCAAAAAGTTGTGTAAGAGACTTAAGAACTTTTATAAATAAGATACACGATCATTTTCTAAATATATAAAAAACAACAAAAAATTAGGATGCAAATGTGTAACAACTTTTTTCGCTCCAAAAAGTTGTTTAAGAGATTTAAGAACTTTTATAAATAAGATACGCGGCCATTATTATAAAGAATTAAAGAAACAACAAAAAATAAGGAAGGAAATTTGCAGTGGAATTGTCGTTGAACCGTGCGGAATAAGTAGTTGACCCAACGTGTCCGTTGGAGTGGAATTGCCCGCCACCTTGTCAGGTCGTGAAGGGCCATAAGACCATTTACAATGGTTTCAACTTTCAACACACCATTTTTCTTTTCCCAACACTCTACATCATTTTCTCTCTCTTCCACCTAATAATTCAACACTCATTCAACTTTTACACTCTCTAATGGTTTTTTCAAAAACATTCAACACTCTATCCCATCACTTTTTATTTCATATTCTTATCTAATTTTACAATTATCAATTATAATTATCGATTATAATTAAATTAAAATAATAAACACTTAAAAATTTATCTTTTAGATTTTTTTAAAAACAACATTTATTTAAATAATTTTTTTTTCAACAACATTCAACACACCATTGTAAATGGTCTAATGGGGTTGCTCTTGCACGTGGGCCACTGGCTGGGAAATCATTGGTGAGTTTCCTCGTCTGACGCGCCAAACTTTGCCATGGAGGCGCATAATGGCTCTGTTGTCAGATATGGTTTTTAATTTGGAAGCTTTGGTTTTTTGTATGTAAAGAACGGGGATTGCTTGTACCTAGTGTTCTGGTGGTTTGTTGAAGATGATATGCCCTTGGAATTTTTTAGCACCACTTGAAGCAGTGGCACAGGTGAAATCCTCAAAGACCTTTGCGTAAGCAGTCTCTTCTACTTGTGATATGCAATCGCATGAAATTCCTCCAAAAGTGGTTGTTGGAGACACTGTTCGCATCAAGATTTCACAGGATGGTTATGGTCACGACCTTGAGGATTGCAATAGAAATCTACACGGCAAGGTTACTCTACAGAAACATGATTCCCCTTTAACTGCTACGGTTCTGAAGACGAAATTGATGGATCTTTGGTCCAAATGGAGTTCTTTGTCAGTTACACCTTTGGGAAGAGGCTGCTATGAGTTACAACTCAAGTCCATAGAAGAAATGAGGAAAGCTTTGGCTCAAGGTATTGTCAATCTAAAGCCTAAAATTTTGCAGTTTTTTTTGTTGGTCAAAAGATTTCAATCCACAAAATCAGATGCACAAACATGCCCAGGGTTGGATTCGATTAATGCATCTCCCACATGAATATTGGAGGGAGAAGACTTTATTTGAGATTGCTTCTGGTATAGGCACCCCTCTGACCATTGATGATGCTACTAGAGCTAGGTTATTTGGTTTATACACTAGGGTGCTTGTGGATGTTGATATGTCAGGACAACTTTTTGACTCGGTTATAGTGGAAAGGGAGGGTTATGCGTTTTATGTGTATGTGCCGTATGAAAGGCAACCTCCTTTTTGCTCACATTGCAAGTTCCTTGCCCACACTATTCAGTAATGTAAGAAGACTGGATCAGCTCATGTTCATGGACTTGGGATGGAAGAAGCCTTACGCTGCCAAGCAGGTTCATCATAAGCAGATTGGTAATACTGTGCATGAAGCTTATATGCTAAATAAACACACTCACTCGCAGGCTACTAACAAAATATATCCTAATACTTTATCATAATACTTTGCTTCAAAGGAACTCTCAGACTCAACCTTAAGTAAGCCAGAATAAGAAGGTATTGGGGGGTAATCTGCATGTTTCATGATCAGATAAATTCCTGCAAAGATCCACCTTAAATTTTTCCACATGCACCTTTTTCTATCACTGTTGCTGCTGATAGTTCACACCAAACCTGTGTTCCTGGTGATGCTTCTTTTAATGTTGTGGACATCAGCTGATATGACCCTGCTAAGTTTAGAGGATATGATTTCTTGGAGGACCAAAATCTTTTCCTACACAATTCTTTCACCATTTTGAAATCTAAACCTGACTAGGTGCAAGGAGATACTTCGGCTAATGATATGAAAGACATTGATGGCTTTTTAACAAGATTTTAGTTGATATTGAGCCACTCAATGCTCATTATGGTGAGGAAGTTTCTTTGATTTATAACACCAGGTTAGAGGACATTGTTTATAAGGAAATAATCCCTATCAAGCACGTGTCTCATGATACCTCAAATTTTATGAAGTCTTATGACATTGGGAGGTTGTCCTTCCCCAATTCAGCTTCAACTTCACTTGGTCAAGGTGGCATACCTGGGAGGCGGTCATTCGCCAGGGTCACTTCTGTTTCATCAGACAAAGCTAGGGACCCTTTTATCACTCCTATGCCGCAACCTGTAACTACCAGGTTTGCTAGTTTGACAAGTGACAAGCTCCCTTCAAGCTAAACCTTGGTTCCTGCTTTCAAACCCCTTTATCATGCAGCCCTAAAGAGTGTGCAGGTTCTTTCCAAATTTTGGGGGATGAGGCAGAAGAGGGCTAACACACCGGTGTCTTCAAACAAGAATGTGGATTCAAAGGGTTTTCAAAAGTGGGCTAACACACCGGTGCTCACTCCTATGGCTGTGCCGGTCACATAAGAGGACCATGTTGAAGCCATTGTATCAGACTTTAAGCAACACTATCCAAGCCTATCTAAAAGCACTAAGGAAGAGAAAAAGAAGAAGAAGCGTGTGAGCAAATGAAGTCTGCTAGCTTTAACTCAGCAAGAATGAAGACCTGTTCCCGAAAGGGTACCTCCAAAATTAACTTGGCAGCTAACGAATAGTTTTTTTTTTTGAGTAGCTAGAAATGTCAATCATTTTAAACAAACTTTCATAGGGACGATAGTCTTGTAACATTTGGTATGGCCAATAATGATCATAAACTGCCTACTTTTCGTTTTATAGGTTCTCCTCTTTGTGACTCTATTCTATTGGTTCATGCATCTTCTATCTTTTATATTTGAGAAGTTTGATAAAAAAATCTTGTTATTTCTAAATTAATATTCACATCCTTTCATAAGGGTTTTTAGCCACATGTTTTGCATTAATTTAAATTTAAACTTAAACTTGACTCTTGGCCCTATAAACAGAGCAACTTCTTTCCATATATACACACACAAACAAATTACTACATTATTATTTATTATCAACCATTTCTATATCATCACCAAGAAGTGACATGGCTTACTCAATATCATATTTGTTTCTTGGTCTTAATCTTTTTGTTTTTCTCTCTTCTCAAGCTTTAGCTGATATTCATGTTCCACCAATGCTTACTGTTGGTGAGTCATTCTAGCCTATAATTTTTTTTGGTATGCCAAACGCATATATGTAAAGAATTTAATATTAATCTATGGTCAAGTTAAACAAGTTTTGCATGTGCATATAATTATCACCCTATTATGCTTCTTTTTTTATTTCCTAAACAAATATACCAAAATGATTCAATTTGTGAATGTATCGTAGAAAATTCTGAGTAAATCTTGAGCATGGATCATATTGCGCCTACTAACAATCATAATTATGGTGATTGGAGATTAGCTAAAGCTATTTTGCCTCATTGATCAGAAAGAAATCTCATAAATTAATCAACGACCCAAATAAGGATCTTTTTAATTCTACCAGTACTTTATGCGATAGAACAAGAAGTCTCAAGGTCTTGGGGTTGTCATGGAGGGATAAAAGGGTTGGTGGCCGGTGGGAGATGGAAGAGAAGAGAAGAGAAAGGAGTATGACAACAAATTTAATATAGCTAGAGTGAAACATATAACTTAAAAATGAAAAATATGCATGATCCTTTTTTAACATAATGATGGCGTTCGACAATAACAACCGTCGAAATGTAAGTTAGGGGTACATGTAAATATTTCGACATTCAAATCAGTATGAGTGCAAAAAATGAGAGTTTTAAGTATACGTTGCGTGTACTTTGCTTTTGTGCTGAAGGGACCCTTTTATACAGAGTAACAAACCATCAATGTCGAGCTCTATTACGTGTCATGAGGTGTTATAGAGTAAATGGATTTTTCACTTTACACACACTTGTATTGCACCATTTCGATATTTGTGTAGTTATTTTAGGAAATGGATTTTTCACATCACACATACAAATCATTCTCATCTTCTCTTTTCACTTTTGCAGAACCCAGTCTTCCTTCAATGACCGATCAACTCAATGACAAGCAAATATCAAAGATAATGGCGTATTTCAGCCTCATCGATAAGGATGAAGATGGTTTTATTGATAATGAAAATTTTATGGCAGTTTTCCATATGTGTGACAAGGATCAGAATGGTTTTGTCTCTACATCTGAGTTGTATTATTTCTTGACATATATCGGCCAAAAGGTGACATATGAAGATGTGGACGAATTTGTTCGTGAGGCTGATGTTGATGGTGATGGACAAATAAACTTGGAGGAGTTTGTCAAAGATTTGACCTTATGATTGTGCATGTTAAGTTCTACAACTTAGCTATTATGATGTTGTTGTCATTAGGATGCAAATTATATATATAGCTTCATATTAGTTTTTTTATTTATTTTGCTTTTTCCATATATGTTTTTTTTTGTAATTCTTTCGTTTCTCCGATCCCCTTCTTATTTTTTTCCCTTTCTATTTGGAGACTATAGCCATAATAGGAAAACTATTATGGCTAAAATTACTCTTTCAATTTCTAAGTGCTAGAAATTATAATGGATTAAATAACGTTTAGTCCTTACAGAACTAGACTGATGATATATTTTAATATAATATTCTAGGTATCGTTACAACAATAATTTAAAATTTTAAAAGTTGAAGCAACATCGACTATTTATATAAATAGAGATATTTTGAATGACTAAAACATGCAGTGCTTTTACGGAAAAAAATTTAAAATTTTGTTGGACAAAAAACTATGCACCTCCTAACCCAAGGACATAAAACGAAGGGACCAACCAAAAATTTGAAAAAGTACATGAATATATAAAATTGACAAGTTAAACGAGTTTTGATGAGAACTGTTGTCCTATTTCTATTATTAGATGTTTTATTTGGGGTCATTAGTTTTTTTGTTGGTTGGCTTGTTTGCTTTAATTATTGCTACTACTGATTATTAGTTCTCTACTTGTTTTCTCTGCCCCTTTGTTTAAGTAGTCTGAGTGACTTTTGTCTCACCATCCATTTGTACTTCACTTTTCACTTTTATTTTTTTTACTTTAAAGTTATATAGTTTAGGAATTATTGTTTACATTGAAATCAAATATATATTTAGTCTTTGAAAATAAAACTTTCTTCCCTCTTTTTAAATAACAAATATATATATTGAATGAATAGACTCCTCCTTATGTTGAAAAATACGACTGTTTCTCTCTTTCCAGATAACATAAACAACTGCTAACCAAATCATCTTGAAAGCTAAACAAATGTTTTTCAAAAAAC
>Ga0315914_1001178_pt1 | contig 38060 bp, 21 predicted proteins | sample MpolenodulesMG_FD_203920 | JGI IMG/M metagenome (GOLD analysis project Ga0315914, IMG submission 203920) | Medicago polymorpha root nodule microbial communities from Los Angeles, California, United States - elongated nodules | ecosystem: Host-associated > Plants > Roots > Nodule | place: USA...
GTATGTTTGTTTGGTGATTGGTAAGGTTGTTGAAAAGGGGTTTTTGATTGATTCACATAAGGTTCATGATTCTTGTGATTTTCATTATGATTGTGCATACCAGAAACACCAACATGTCTATGATTTGACTCTGATTCCTTTTTACACAAACAACCATCCATGATTATAGCTCAAAATCAAAAAGATGAAATTTTTATAAGATAAAAGATCAAAGCTTCAAAGTTATTAAGTAAAGGTGTGAAAAAGGAAAAACCCATATCAGAATTCAACAAATTATGCAGATTTATAGCTAAAAAACAAAGCTTTAGATTAAAAATTGAATAAAAATATGCAGAGTGTGAAGAAGGTTTTTTTTTATTTTTTGAGTATGAAGAAACCAAAGTTGTTAACTTGATATAGGAGGATTTGTGAGGAAATGATCAAAATTTGTGATTAATTAAAGGTGGCTAAGAGAAAGAGTCTGAAGTATGAAATTATTAAGAAAAAAGGAAGAACAAGCAACCTTGAACCACATGCGGTGATGGTGGTGAGGTATGTTGAAAGAGAGGAGGTGGATGAAAGAGATGGAAGAGTGAGAGTCAAAAAAGTTGAGTTTTTATTTGAGTGGGACCCACATGACACATGTCAAAATTTTATATGGAGATGTAAGTGGTACATGCCACTAAGGTGGTACATGTATCACTACTCTTTTTTCAATCCCTTTAACCCTACTAACACAATCCAAAACATTATTTGTTTCTACTAATTCATAGTTGGTTTCTGCAGAAAAATAAGAAATAAATATCGTACCGAACTCGGTGACAGCAGCCTTGACGTGATCAGAAGACATAAGTGGACTTGATCCCCCAGCAGATGCCATTTCTATTGGAAGCTTGAAACTGATTCAAATGGATAATAAATGGCTGCAGGTGGAAAGGAAAACATGCACAATCACACTAATTTAGCTCTTTCTTAAATAAGAGATGAAATGTGTGTGTCTACGCATACACACACTAGTTTTTAATTAGAAACTTTTGGAGCATTTGTTTGTCCTTGAATATGGCTCATATATTTAAAAAAAATTATTCATTAACATGTATTTTGGAGACTCCAAAGTACATGTGTAAATATATTTGTAAGGTGTTTAAGGTATCTTAGAGATACTTGTTAACATTTGTCACGTATAGTAATAGTAATGATGCAATACCGTTTTTCTGATGATTGCGGTCATTCTTTAATACATTTTGAGTAAGTTGAAACTTTTTTTTTTATAATACAAAATTAACGTACCAAACTAAGATAAAAATATGACCCTGCAAGTGTCTAAATTTGATTAAACAATATTAGTATAATTGTTTTAAGGTTAGGTGGCCGTAGTATAAAAAAAAAGACCTTGCTTGTCGATTATAGACTTAATTAATAATTTAGTCCCTTAAGTTATTTGTTGGTTACATTTTGGTTTCATAAGTTATTAACATTACAATTTGATCCCTTAAGTTAGTATCCGTTAGCCAAATAAATCTTCACTATCAGTATTTTGCCAAAACGTTAAATAGGCACATGTGAACGGTGACGTGACAACTTGCAATGTGTATCCACCTTAGACTGGGTTAACGGTTTTGACGGTGGAAATTTATTTGGTTGACAGAAGATAACTTAAAAGGACCAAATTGTAACGTTAATAACTTATAAGACTAAAATGTAACCAACAAATAATTTAAGGGACCACGTCATTAATTAATTAAGCTTGATTATATTGTTTGGATAAATGAATTCGTTTTTCATTGCTTCTACATGGAGAGGAAAACTTTGTTTTGATAACAAAACAAAAAAACAAAAAAAACAAAAAAAAGAAAGACTTTGTGATCATTGTTTAATATTTTTCCAGGCAATCTAATGTGATTATATTTTTTTTATATACAAAATAAGATAAAAAAATTACCCTACATCTATCTAAATTTTATTAAACAATATATTAGTATAATTATTGTAAGGTTAGGTGACCAAAAAATGTTTTAAAAAATGGCCCTGCTCGTCGTATTGAATATCGTCTGAATAATTTTAATTGCTATTTGCTGCATAGAGAGGAAGACTTAATTTTGAATTGCTACATGAAGAGGAAGACTTTGTTGGTGAATGATTTGAGTGACGAATAATAACATCATCATTATTATTAAGTAAAATATTTAAGATTAAGAAAAATCAAAAAATTAGTTAAGTTTACAAATTAAAATCGTTATTTACATGTCTATATATTTAAAAAGTATTGCAGAAATTATTCAAAATTTCATTTCAAATGTATTTACACATTTGATTTTATAAAATTCATGAGTAAAACACTTTTTTATGGTATAAATTTTCTTTTAATGGGGACAATCTATTATTTTAAGAGGGGACCATCACTAAAATATCAAAAACTTAATAAATATAACCGAAACATTAGTGGGGGCAGTTGCCTCCAATATACTAAATGTGGATCTGCGACTGGTTAATTCAATCGGTAAGGAGTTATCTCTTCCACAAAGTCGTAGCTTTAATTCTCATTGTCAATGTGAGAACCTCTATAATATGTGATCTATAAGTATCTCTATAAACAATCCCTTAGTCTTGAGGTTGAATGTGAGAAAAACACAAGAAGGGAGGTTGAATTGTGTTAGCTTTTTCTTGTTTTAAACTAAGTCCAAAGTTCAGCTTCTGATAGAGTTCAGAACCTGAAGCAATGTTCAGAATTAAATGCAACAGATATGAAAGAGAGAGAGAGAGAGAGAGAGAGAGAGAGAGAGAAGCAATTATCCTAGTTCCTTCCATAATCCGGAAGTAGTTCAGTCCCCTTGTCACTTACAAGAGATTTTTCACTATAATCACACAAGATTACAATTGCTCAAGCACACAATCAAAAGACTTCCTATATTCAAGCATACAACCAAGAGACTTATAACAAACAAAGATTACAAAGAAATAATTTTTTGGTTGAACACTTGATATACAATCAGAAGTGTTCACAAATACAAAACAGTTCAGACTCTATACTTAAGAATTTCTAAGATATGAAAGTTTATAAGAAACTCTAAGTGATTGATGCGTAATAAATTTGACAGAGTTTTGACACTTGTAAAAATGTTGCAGAGTCTAGTATATTCTTCAAGTCTTCAATCCTTTATATAGAGGTAGAAAAAAGACGTTGAAGAATGTCAGCGCATCAAAGAGTCATTTGAGAAGCATGATCATTCAACATTAATTTGTTGCTTGATTTGGTGAATGTCTATGAAGGAATGAATTTGAATCCTTTCTTTGATAAGGAATTAATTGTTCTTGTCCTATGGAGACACAGTTGTAGCTTCGTACAATGCACATGGGAATGTTGGAGGTAGTGGAGTAGTGGTCGTACAAGATTGTCCTTCTTTGTACCTTCACTGAAAGTGACATCCATTGACCTTCAGATATCTTCAGAGCCATTGTACATGATCTTCAGAATAATTCAGGCTTGATCCTCAAAGCTTCATCTCCTTTGTCCTTTAGCTTGTCCAGATCCTGACCTTCGGAGTCTGAAACATCTTCAGAGTCTGATTGCTTCTAGAGTCTGGATGACCTTCAGAGTCTGACTCCTTCGAATTCTGACTTGCAACGTAGCTTCTCATGAAAATCCTTGCCCTTCAATTTGTTCTTTCAAACCAATACTTTGATTAAGATATGATAAATTTTAGTCTATGGTCCTGCACACCTTAACAAATATTAGCATATCTGATTGAACTTTTAATACCTTGTTATCATCAAAACTCAAGAGGCATTGTTGAAATGAATTTTTTCAACAGAAGTCCGTTCTGATAATGATGAATCTTCAGAGTATAACTCACTTAAACTTTATTCTATCAAACAAAATAAAGAGGCAGGTTGTGGTCCTTCATTAATACTCCATCCCAAATTATTCTAATCAAAATAATGTCCCATTTTATGTCTTTTATATAAAAATAAAAAGTAAATAAATAATAATAATAATAATAATAAAGAAGATAATAATAATAATAATAATAATAATAATAATAATAATAATAATAATAATAATAATAATAATAATAATAATAATAATAATAATAATAATAATAATAATAATAATAATAATAATAGTAGTAGTAGTAGTAGTATATCCCTCCAATTGCCATGTTTCACCTGTTGATCCCTCTAAGGTTTTACGCAACACTAAATGGTACAAAGTCGTCAATCGTATAGGGTCCACTAGACCAACATATGGAATATTAGAGTAAGACATTACTCTCTCAGATGTAATTGAAACATAAAATAATTGAGATTCCTAAATTGTGGACAACCCTACCTAAGGGGAAAAAAAAAGCAATATGCAACGTATAGAAAAAAATGTTTGCTCTATTTCTAGGTTCCGGCACCAGCCTTAAGTATGCCACAATCGCTTGATCCAATTAGAGCATTAAGACTTTTTTATAAGAAAATTAAATAAAAATTATAACATAATTGAATAAAATACTTGAATTAAAAAGATCTACTAACAAACACATATTGAATTACAAATACATATTAAATTATAAATATATAATAAAGCATATTAAATTCCAAATGTTTTAAATATTAAAATTGTCTTAAATACATGGTAATTGTTGTTTAGATGATTAATTGCTCAGATGCACCTTAAATACATGTTGTATTTTTATTTTTATTTTGTCAAGAAATACATTATGTATTCAATAAATATCTTATATATAATTGTTCACATGCACCATAAATTATCCAAAATACCTCATACGATAATTAATTATAGTCAGTAACACTTTTAAAATAGTTAAATCAATTTTAAAAATGTTGAGAGGAAAAGCCCAAATGAGGTAACACCCATCACTTACACTTAGAAATTGAAAATAAGTTTATCATGTAAGTGATTATGCATAAGCTTACATATGTTTTTGTATATTTTATAAGCTGTTTTCATAAGCTATCTTGAAGAATTTATGATAATAAGCTGCATAAAGATTAAGAAAAATGTCATAAGCTGTTTTCGTAAGTTCTCCAAACAGTCTCACAAAATTTATGTCAGTAGATAAGCTCAAATAAGTTAATCCAAATCAGTAATGGTTTTTTATGTTTGAACACAATCACAATTGAGGTCTTTCGGTCGTATTTCACTGTGTTTCTCTGCAACATTAAGGATCATGTTGCAGCCACGATCGTTACCGCCACCACTATTTAAAACGTTGCATTTTTACTTAGGTAATCTATTAATAGAAATTGGTTAGCTGTGCAGTGGATATTATTTATTTTTTGTTGGTGTGTAGATGTTAAGTTTTTTATGAAAAATTAGCATTTTTCTTCTCCTTATCTTGAATCCGATTTATGAAAATCGTATATAATTTATATTCACATCATGATATTTAACGAAAAACTGTTAACACGAAAACAAATATTCATTCTTTGTCTAGAAAACTTGAATATAAGCTTCCTTATAGTGGGACTGATCTCTGCTAAAATTATTTGTATTCAGTAACCTAAGACTCATTTAAACTAATATTATTCTGCTCAACACAGCAGAAGAATTTAAGATGCAATTTATGATGGACATAGGGTGTATTATATCTAGTTTGGACTTGGTGCAATATATTCTTTTTAAGTGTTGTCAATCATAAATCGCGTGAAATAGTGGTTTTTTCAAATTTCGCTATGCATCAGTTCTATAACACCTGCGATAGCCGATATTTGACCATACTTTGCACTAAATTGTGTATTGCTAAAAAAATAGTGATTTGTTCAAATTATGCTGCATTCTAGCACCCCTTATTTAACAACACTAATCCTTACATAATCAAAAAAGTACCACCCTTAGAATCATTAGACTCGAACAATGCGTCTCCAGGTGCTGGTGCAGTGCTGATACATCTCTAAGAAGAAGAAAAAATGGAAATAATAACTCGAACCTTTGCTTGTAATTGTCCATACAACATGGTTCTCTAGCAAAACACTTTGCGCCGGAGAGTTCTATCTAACGAATTCCTTTGCATGGTTGCATCTAACTATATACAATTGTACAAATATGCAGATATGCAGAGTTCTATCTAAAAATGTTACATGCCCGGTTACATGTCCAATGTGTGACACGTATGAAAAATATGAATGTCATCTGTACTTTGGTTGCCGATATGCAGATGAAGTATGGTTAGTGGCTGGTCTTTGGTAGCATATGCAGAATTTCATCATGAGGCGCTGTTTTTTTTCTTCAAGTTTTCTTTCGTATTATGCAGGGACTGAATATGCAGGATTTGAACGCCTTGGCCATGATGTTTTGGTGCATATGGCTTCGTTGAAACGAAAAGGTCTGGGACAATCAAACGAAGACAGTGACAGATTCAGTTCAGAACACGTGTGAAGTGCTATCTGATTGGCAGCAGCTGCAGCAGAGTTCCAGTGCAGCAGCTGCAAACAATAGCACCGACCAATTTAGCAGTAGTATTAGAGTTCCACAGTGGACTAAACCAGCAAATGGAGAGCTAAAATACAATGTCGACATGGCCGTTTGTGAGACGGAGGGATGATTTGGAATCGAATTGCGTGTAATAAATACTCAAGGAGAGTTCATCAAGGCCAAGACCTGCTGTTTTTTAGAGTTCCAGAAGCAATGGCTTTTTTGAATTTTTACTCTGGATGTACTAATAAGCATGAAGCAAAGAGGGTGATGGGATAAAGTTTAATTTCTAACAATTCTTTCTGAAAGACTTTTTGTTCAGATAATTTTTAATCATTTGTGTTGTTACTCATACAAATGATAGTATAATTGTGACTCGATTGTGTGTTTAAGGTTGTTGAGATATGCACTGATTTGGTCTTCACTATTAGGATAATCATAACAATTAATGGCATATATGATATATCTAATAGGGCACATCCTCTCAAAAAAAATCTAACAGAGCACATTTTCAAAGCATGTTTTGTTTTGAATATCTGTTTTACGAATTCGGCACAACAAAATGCCAACAAGACTACACAAGGTTCAAATACCTCCAAAAAGCACAAACATGAATTAGTGGGATTTCTTTACTCATTAACAGGTGAAAATGTAAACATGTTGGAAAAGGGAGACAAAACCAGAATTTGAATTAAAAAACTGCAATAAATGGCAATTCTATTAAGATACTCCTACTTATCAATGTAAATGCATAAATCGGTTCCAATCCAGTTTCAATTCATCTATCTTTATAGAAGTGCCATCAATGTAAATACCTTAATATTCTTTTTTATAAACTAAAATGTATTACATGAATTAAATGTGGCTAAAGCACAAGAAGTGCCAAGCTATATCAAAACAGATCCTAGTCTGATACAGAGCAAAAAGTACAAATGGACCACATCAAATAAAATAGGCACCAATGTGCGCACCATACAAATGTGGTATACCATAAGGAAGTCTTCAAAGACCTTTGTTATTGCTTAAACATGGCCCCTAATTCAAAATAAGTTGCATTCATCTCAGATCAGAATTGCCTGTACAAATCGAAACAAAAAGACAAACAAATGATGAATAATCCAAACTGAGCAAGCATAAATGATAGGATATAATCTCAGACTTTGTTAATATTGATGATAAAGGAACATGAAGAACTAATAATTGAAGGGATCATTAGTTAAAATACCTAACTAATAATCTCAAGACTTTTTATGTGAATTGCTCCTAATATTATGTTATTGTGTCACTCATGAAAAATGGCAAATTAAAACAATTTCAGGTAGAGTGTGTTGGGAGAAAATCCAATGAAGATGAGTTTTCTTGTCGGATATGGAAGTAACTACCCTAAATATATACATCATAGAGGATCTTCAATTCCAGTTAATGCTAAAACTGGGTGCAAGGATGGATTCAAGTGGTATGACTCACCTCAACCAAATCCTAATGTGGCATTTGGAGCTATAGTAGGTGGCCCCTTCTTCAATGAGACATATAATGATTTCAGGAACAACTCAGCGCAGGCTGAACCTACCACTTACAACAATGCACTTTTGGTTGCTCTCCTCTCTGGTTTGGTTGCCAGCTCCTCAGTAGTTTCGTCTCTCTAAAATCCTTATATATATATATATATATATATATATATATGATCCAATTTTGTTGTGGCAGTTTGCATTTTCACTCCTATTCTGCTCTTTCCCTTAATTTGCTAGAATGTGAAAAATGCAGCTATTTCTTTAAAAATTACAACTATTTTCCTTAATTTGCTCATTTTTCGTGTATAACAAAGTAATTCAAAAACGCGATATTCAACCCAAAGCACGGGTTTTTAACTAGTTTAAAGCATAACATTATTATTATATAGCATTACAATTTAATACAGTTAAACAGCTCTTTTGAAAACAAAAATATACAGCTAAACAGCTCTTGAAGGACCAAGAAGGAATTTTCCTTTTTAAATGATAAACGGTAAATAATAGCAAGAATATGATTCTGTAGTTAGTTACAATGAATTGAAAAGCATACCTTTTATGTCACAAGCACACCATTAATTCTGAAACCATATGGTTGATGATCTGATGAAGAAATGCTATCCACAAATTCTGTTGGCATATCCTGATGATTGAGATCTTGAAGATTCTTCAGGTATTGGATGCCAAACGGTACCTTCTTGAGTTCAGGCATTTTCTTTATTGTGAGCATCTGAAGAGAAGGCAGTGCTTCGTTGTGGATAGTAATGGACTTCAACTTACTCAAAGATCCAATTTCTAGTTTCCTTAGTTCCTCAAAACCTCTGGCCTGAAAATCCAAATTTTCACCTTGATATGCTTCATTGCTGATAGAGAGAAACAACAATTGTGGAATGCCTTCCAGTGAAATCAAGGGATCGTCAGTTAACCTTGACCCAGAAAGGACCAGCTTAACAAGATTCCCATGATCTGGTACCCAGGATGGCAACGTACTTAACCTCCCTTGCAGGCGAAGCTTCTGAAGATTAGAGGGATTTCTCAGATCATGCAATTCAATTACTTCATTTTCAGACTTCACAATGACACTAAGTTTCATCAAGTTTTTCATTTTATTTATTGCGGAACATAAAGCACTTCCGTGTTCTTCCCCAAAATTATTCAATCCCAAATCTCTTATCTGCCACAGCTTTTCCAGCATTCTTTCAATCAGGCCTACTTCCTCCTCTATTTTGACATCGCACAGTGTTTCTAGGCATCTCATGTCTCCAATATCGTCCTTTAATTGAATCATAGACATCTTCGTGCCAAGAAGATGTCGTAGCTTTCTAAGCTTGCTAACCTCCTTTGGTACCTCGTTTATTTCTGATTCTCTTATATCCAGTGTTTCCAAGTTCATGAGCTTTCCAATGGACTTTGGAAGACTTCGTACTTGTGTATTCCTGAAGCTTAAGTACTTCAAGTGGATCAAACAACCCAAGTTTTCAAAATCATAAGACACATTAGAATTTTCGAAATCAAGTACCTTTAGTGACTTGTATTTTGTAAGGATTTCACTAACAAAGTGTCGAGGTAGTTTTTCCTTTGAGAAGATATGTAGTGACCTGATGAATGAGCTTTCAATCTCATCTGAATGTTGGAGAAATCCAGGCAACTCTACATCAGAATTGGTTGCTATTGACAGGTGCCTAGCTATCTCACTTACGTTGGCTGACCGATCATCATCATTAATATGTAGGCAAAAGGATAAATCCTCAGACTTTCTCAGGATCATGTCATGTACTAGCCAATGAACGCGACAGCATTTAGGTTTACCATCAATGGTAAATGAAGATACTTGCACCAAATTTCTGTCGATAAGACCTGTTAAATAGTCTTCTGCAACTTCCTCAATAGTTTTCCCATTTTCATGGTTTACAAATACAAATCCTTCTGCAATCCACTGTCTAATTAATCTCTTTGATTTAACTACATAATCCGGAGGGTAGATTCCAAAATACAATAAGCATTGCTTAAGATGGTTAGGCAGGTAATCATAACTCAAACCTAATCTTTCTCTAATACCTGACTCTTGAATATAACTTTTCAATTTAAATGTGTGAGTATTTTCTCTAGGTACTTGGTTGCCAATGGCTACAAGTCCTAGTGGTAAACCATCACATGTTTTGACAATTTTATCAGATATGTTTTCAAACCTTTTTGGACAACTGTTTTTATCAATGTCAAATTTGAACGCAACCTGACAAAACAGCTTCAAAGATTCTTCCCGAGTTAAAGGTTGCATTTCATGCACTTTAACATCAACAACAGAAGACATATTCCTAGGCTTTGCAACTTTTTTGTTCCTTGTCGTGATAATTATCCGACTTCCATTCTTGTTATCACCAATGATATGTTCAATTTCCTTCCAAAATTGTTCGTTCCACACATCATCAAAGAAGAGAACATACCGTTTATTGTGCAACTGTTTTTGCACTCTATTTTTCAACGGCTCTAGATCCAGCTTATCAGGTAGCCCAGTTCCTTCGCAAAGCTCCTTCAACATGGAGCAGAAGAATTGTTTTGGAGAGTTTAAACTAGAAATGCAGATCCACACTTTGCCGTCAAACTTTCCAATCACCTTCTCGTTGTCATAAATTTGTTTGACAAGAGTGGTTTTTCCCTGTCCTGCCATTCCTACCACAACTGTGACATTGCTCTTTGCATTTTTATCTTCCAACCAACTAATCAATTTATCACTTTGGGCTTTGAAACCCACAATTTCAGTTATGCCCGGATAACAGATCTCTGTAGGGGTCATAATCAACCATGCCACATCTGGGTTTTTTGTAAGTTTTTGTTCGGAAGAAGACTTGTTTTCGGTACCGCCATTGATTTTACCTAGATCTTGTTTAATCTCTTCAACCTTACGCGCAATTTGAAAACGATCACAACACCTCATGTTGACATATTTAGCAATGCCACAGAGTAAAGTCACACATCCATTACCATGATGCTCCCCTTTCCCACACATGGTACACGAGCATCTCTCATTCACCCTGGATATTAGTAAAAAAGAATAAAAAATCATTAGTGTTGGTTGTCATTGCACCAAAAGCTAAAAAATGGAGTTATTAGCAAGTAGTAAAACCCACATAAATTTCCGTTAGTAAAAGAGCAACAACAACAACAACAACAACCAAGCCTTATCCCACTAAGTGGGGTCGGCTACATGGATCAAATGACGTCATAGTGTTCTATCATAAACCAAATTTGGATCCAACTTATTGACCTCTAAATCCTTTCTAATGGTTTCTCTAATAGTTTTCCTAGGTCTTCCTCTACCTCTTCTAACTTGACTCTCCTCCATTTGATCTACTCTTCTTACGACGGCATCTACGGGTCTTCTCTCTACATGTCAAACCATCTAAGTCTATTTTCTACCAACTTTTCTACTATAGGTGCTACCCCCACTCTCTCTCTTATGGTGTCATTCCTAATCCTATCATGTCTAGTCATACCACCTATGAAGCACGGACACCTCTAGGGCTAGGCGTGTCGTAGTGTCCGACACTCCTATGACACCTGTACGACACGTGTCGAACCGGTGTCCTAAATAATTATTTTTTTCTTTACTTAGACACTCCTACGATCGGTGTCCGACACCTATATAACACGTATACGAGCCGTGTCGGACAACTCACACAAATATCTAAAACAATTTTTTTCTCTCTTGCTTCCATACATTACAGTTGATTATATCATTTTTAGCTTTTTTGATAGTAGATGAATAAATAAATGTAAAATACTATGATTCCTTGTTGTAGAACTTTTTCTAATGAAATAAATTGCTCAAGTTAGATGTTTATATATGTATTTTAATTTTCATTTTAGATCGTCTTTAAATAAATTAACATATATGTAGCGGTGTCGGTGGTGTCGGTGTCCTATATTTTTTACATTAGCGGTGTCGACGTGTCCATGTCAGTGTCGTGTCAGGGTCCGTGTCAGTGTCAGGTGTCCGTGTCGGAGTCCATGCTTCATAGCTTACCACTCATCCAAAGCAACATCCTCATCTATGCTACATTTACTTACTTGATAATTAGTAAAAGAGCAAGTGTTAGCTTTTTTTCTACACAAAAATAATTAGAAAATAAAATAAAATATATTTGTAATGTAACAAACTGTACTTACTTTTCATGTTGATGACACAAAATCCATTCCTCTATGACATCTTCTATTCTAAAATATAATGTTATCAGATTTGTGGCCTTCCTTTTCATGTTCTCACGATTTCGCCCTTCTTCAGCTTCAGCCACTTCTTTTGCTGCCTCCATTATGCCGTCATGAAGTTTCTCCAGTTCCTCTCTAAGGTCTTCAACATCTTTTGCTGCCTCCATTTTGCCGTCATGAAGTTTATCACGGATTTCACGAAATTGTGAATCAAGTTTCTGAAACATACAATTTATTTGATGACGACGGATAATATCTTTGATGAAGTCGAAAATTCCACAGGATGAAGAAGTTGCACATCGAGGAGGAGGACGGGGATCCTGCTGTTCTGTAAAGATCACATAATCACAAGGACATCTTCCATCACAAAACTTGCTTCTATCAGTTGCTTTACCCTCTTTTTGATTCCATCTCTGTCATCTTCATCTACATAAACCAATATATCTCCATTAATAACGAACTCTTTGATTTCAACTATTTTTTTTTGTATGCCTTCGACGACTTCCATAGATCTGATCTCACTGCAAACTTCTATTAACAGATGATCAGAGAAAGGAGGAAGAAACAAACTGCGTTTTTCTGTGTTGTACTGTGTATAGTGTGAGGTGAGAGGAATCTTTTACTTCGGATAAGATTGCTGATTCTGTTAGGCCCAACTGCCTCCTTTCCTCTTCTCTTTTCATTGTTGCTGCATATGCCCCCATTACTGCTACTGCACCCCTCCCTGTTTTTTTATTTATTCCATGCATTGTTTTTTTTATTTTAATTTTTTATATCATTCATTTTTTAGTACTTACTTTATTTAATGATTTAACTTTTACCTCATGCATGTTTTAGTTTATTTAGGCTTAAAATTTTCATCCATATTTATTTCTTGTCATTCTATTTTATTAGTGTGTATTTAGAAAATGGTGTAACATAATTCATGCATTTTATTTTTCTTGTTAGTTGCATTTTCTTGAGACTTTAGAGTATATCTAGGAATAATGTAATCATATAAATGAGAATATGCACCGACACTATCACACTTTATTTTTATCGTTTTATGTCATGACCGTAATCAAGGGCGCATCTGGGATTGAATTATTAGTGGGGCTAAAAAAAAAATTTAAGGAAGGAAGACTAAAAAATTTAGCGAAATAAATTACCAAAAAAATAATATATGTATTAATCGTCAATCTATTTGTTTATTGTGTAATGATGTTGTTCATATTTTAGTTAAGGAAACTATAAATAGAAAATTTGTCTTGAAAATATAAATTTTGAATTTTGATTAAATAATAATCACACCATTTTTTATAAAAACAAAAATACTAGTTTTGATTGCTTAACCAATACCTTAAATGCACCGTTTAACATTCTCCAAAAAAAAAAAAAAAAAACAAATACACAGGGGGTCCAAGTAGCAGAAGTTTTCTTTTGTTGTTCTTTGTTTGTATTGTTGCCTTAACTTTGTTTGACCCTTTTGAGAGAGAGAATCTCAACTCAACTCTCTCAGTAATGATGGCATTCTCCACGTTTGGTTCCTCCGATGTTGTGCTCATCAGTCCCACATATCATCAAAACAGATTAATCAACTGCAGCAAATTATTATTGTCCTCAACAAACCACAACAACCACTCAAAGCATAAGGCCATTCACAGATCAATTTTTGTAAGCAAAAGCAAACCAGAAACATTTGAGTTTAATGAGAGGAAAAGCCCAAATGAGGTAAGTTTTTGTATAATCTATAAGCTGTTTTCATAAGCTACCTTGGAGAACTTATGAAAATAAACTGCAAGAAGCTTAAGAAAAATGTCATAAACCAAACAGTAATTGAAGATCATGTTGCAGGATTTAGGGTGTATTATATCTGGTTTGAACTTGATTGCATCTAACTATATACACTTGTACAATTAATATCTGTAGTTCTCATTTTTTTCTTCTTCAAAATTACAGGTTAAAGAAGAGATCAAACAATGTTATGAACTCATAAACCGATTAGGAAGAGGAATTGTTTATCTGGGTTCTTCTAGAATAGACTCCAGCCATTCACATTATGTGCAAGCACAAGAATTGGCTAAAGAGGCAAGTAAATTCTTACAATAGCTTCCAGTATGTTTTCTTGATGGTGAGTTTTATATAAATTATTATTCTTATATTAACCAATAATGTTTTTTCTCTCACAAACAATCGAGACGGAAAAAGTTCGTCTTTGGAGATTATGCTTATTTTTTTTCAACAAATGTTTATTTGCAGATAGCAAATCTTTTGGACAGCACTACATGGTCAGGGGCTGGACCAGGACTAATGGATGCTGTTACTCAAGGTGCTCTGCTGGCAGGGAAACCGGTCGGTGGATTCAAGATAGGAAGAGAAGCCGGGGAATGGACAGCATCCAACTTTCATCCATACTTACCATCAGAAAATTACCTTACCTGCAGGTGATCCACCGCCATTGTTTAACAGTTTGTTCTATTTGAAGATAACAAGATATAGTTTTACTAGAGATAGAAAGACATTTTATTTGGTAATACAATTATACAACTAGTGCACCCTACAAAAGATCATGGTTAAGCTCTTGTCTATTTCTAATAAGAAAAGTGTGTTTTGCTCTGTCATATGTCATCACTCCTTTATTTAATTAATACATAGTATTCTCTTTAGACCTGTGTTGCAACACAGGGTTATTGCTACTAGTGTGTGTCATTCTCGCTCCAATAAGATCCAGGGATGTACACAGATGCGGGTTGAACCGATTAACCCAATGACTCAACTCAATCCAACCTATACTTTACCTGAACCCAAATCCGGGTGTGTGGTTCAGATGATGGACTTAGAATTGTAAACCTGTCAACCCGACCCAATTATTTTTTCTGTCAATTTGAGTATGTTTTATTGAAGAATATTATTTGTGCTTCATAATTTTTCTTGAAATTGTGGTTTTTGGAATGTTTAAGGTGTTTTGATGTAGTTACAACATTTTAGAATAAAAAGGTAAGTTCTTTTTCCTTTAAGACTTGTCAGCCCAACCTGACTCAACCTGTTTGTCACCAGATTAGTTTGGTTTCGTTTTGTCGTAAAACCTACGGGTTGGGTATCCAACCCGAACCAAAGGATGGGTATGAGGTTTGGCCAAATTTGACCTTATCCGACCCGTGTACACTACTAATAGGATGGTATTTTTTTTACATTCAAATAGGAAACTATGAGAGAATCCAAAATAAACTTGACTGCTATTAACTATTTAGATTTAAATTCAGGTTTTTCTCTGCAAGGAAGCACGGGCTAGTCGATGCTGTAGTGAGGAATAATTCATTCGATAAAACTGCCGTAGTTGCCCTTCCAGGTGGGATTGGTACTCTAGATGAGTTGTTCGAGATGCTGGCATTAATTCAACTAGAACGGATCGGATCAAAGCTTCCTGTTCCCTTCCTGTTGATGAACTATGATTCCTTTTATTCAAAACTACTTGACTTTTTAGATGTTTGTGAGGATTGGGGAACTGTCTCTAAAGGAGAGGTTGCATCATTATGGAAGGTTTGTAATAGCAACTCTGAAGCTTTGGCTTACCTTGCCGATTTCTACTGCATTTCTTCTGGTGATATAAGTCGGAAGAAGGAAACTAAATTGCAAAGTACACATGACTTACCCTCTTGATAAGAGTTTTTGTTTTAACTTTCACCTTGAATACTTAGTAATTATTTCTTTTCTCAACAAAGCTTGAAGTGTAGATTATTCTCCTAAATTATTGTAATTTACACCAAGCCTGATGGTTGACTTTTGACATGTGTAGCAGTAGCATGTGATAATTGCATACAAAATTCAGATTCTTCTATAGTCACAGTTGGAGCAAGTGATATGTGTGCGCGCGCCCGCACAGGCGTATTGACTCTTTTTAGTTCTAACAAGAACAACAACATTGGTGTCTAATACTGCATTATAATTTATGCAAACCTTAAAAAAAAAAAAAAAAAATATCACCACTATTAGGCATCTTTGGATGAATGACTTGTAGCAGCTCAAAGGCCATCAAAGGAATAATTTAATTTCATCTAAAAATTACTTAACAAAAACCTAAAATTAAGAAATTTTATCAAAGAAATATTGATGTCCCTCATGCTTGTTGAGTTTAGTCAAAGATAAACAAATGAGGTTGCTCATGTGTTGTCAGGGGTAGCCACATTTTTCAGCTAGCTCCATTATTTATTAACGAAATACTACAAGCATCTTTTTCTAAAAAAAAAAAAAAGAAAGAACTTATCTACGATATACATCGTCTCAACAAAAATTCAATGTTTTTTTTTATTATCAATTGAAAAATAAAATGTAAGAAATCGGCTTCAATCATTTAGTAATTGATTTTTCATTTTAAAACCTCAAAAATAGTGTAATTTAAACAAAAATATAATAAAGAGTTTAAATTACTTGTAGCCAGTCATAACTTATCATAAGAAAGAAATCAAAGAAGTGTGGACAACAAATCACCAACCTCAACCAAAACCAAAATGAATTTATTTTGTATGGCTACTATGGCAGATCTGAAGTTGCTCAATAAATATCAAACAATGATAGAGAAAAGCAAGTCCAAGTCAAAGTCAATGTCTTTCTCACCATAGACTTAACTATTCAAAGAGCTTGAAGAACATATATGCTATAATTTTCTCCATCATCAATCTCACCGTTAATTAGCAGAAACCATAGACACAACAAAATGTGTGACGCTGTACTCTCCTTCGCTTGCGATCAGTTGCTTCCGTTAGCTCGGGACCATTTGCTTCCACTATTAAAGGAAGTAACCAATATGATAAGAGGTGTCCCAAAAGAAGTTGCAGACATGAAAAATGAACTAGAAAGTATTGAAAACTCCATCAACAATGCAGATAGAATGACCGAAGCTGAAGAAGACAATACGCGCGACGGAATCAAAGTAAAGATCAGACAGCTAAGAGAAGCATCTTTTCGCATACAAGATGTCATTGATGAATATATGATATGTGAGGGACAACAGCCTCATGATCCTGGATGTGCAGCCTTACTTCATGAGACTAATGACTTTTTCAAAACCAAGATTCTTCGTCTACAAATAGCTTACAAGATTCAGGACATTAAGTCGCTAGTTAGCGCAATGAAGGATACTAGTGGAAAAAACCATGGATTCCTCCAAATCAAATCATCTTTGACACAAGGATCAAGTAGTTCTGCAGCAAACGAAAACACCATATTGAACAACCTTAGAGAGGCTCCATTTTACATTGGAGAAGCTCAAGTTGTAGGGTTCGAAGCCCCAAGGGTTGAATTGGTTAATTTGTTGATAAAGGGAAGAGAAGAGCTCACTGTCGTCTCGGTGGTTGGGATGGGAGGGCAAGGTAAAACAACTCTTGCCAAGATAGTTTTTGACAGCAAAGAGGTTATTGAATACTTTGATTGTCGTGTATGGATCACAGCGTCTCGACACGCAGTTGAAGGGTTTCTGAGGGACATTTTGCAAAACATTTACAAACAAACAGGAGAAGCTCTTCCTTGTGGAATTTCTGAAATGGATCGAAAGTCTTTAATTGATAAAGTGAGAGACTTCTTGCAAAACAAAAGGTATATCATCTTGTTTGATGAAGTGTGGAATGAACAATTTTGGAATGAGATTGGATTTTCTTTGATTGATAGTAAAAAAGGAAGTAGGGTATTAATCACAACTCGAAAGATTGATGTTGCCTCATCTTGTAAGAGGTCTTCTTTTTTTCTTGAAGTGCATGATTTGAAACCTTTGAATCATGAAAAATCTTTGGAGCTTTTTTATAAGAAGGCATTCTTTGACTTGAAAGGACTATGTCCTGAAAATCTGAGAGATGTATCTTCTAAAATTGTTGAAAAATGTGAGGGTTTGCCACTTGCAATTGTGGCTATTGGTGGTCTTTTATCTACCAAAGAAAGATATTCACTTCATGAATGGGAAAAGTTTAGTGATAATTTGAGTTTAGAGTTGGACAACAATCCCAGTATACATGTTATAACAAAGATTTTAGGGTTTAGTTTTCATGATTTACCTTACAATCTCAAACAATGCTTCTTATACTTTGGAATATTTCCTGGAAACTCTGAAGTTAACACCATGAGACTAATTAAACAATGGGTAGCGGAAGGGTTTGTCAAAGAGGAAACAGGAAAAATGGTGGAAGAAATTGCGGAACAATATTTAACAGAATTGATCCATAGAAGTTTGGTTCTTGTATCTTCTTTTTCAAGTAATGGCAAAGCTAGAAGTTGTCATGTTCATGGCTTAATACGAGAAATGATCCTTGATAAAATTCAGGACCTAAGCTTTTGCAACTTTGCTCACGATAATGAGGACCAGTCAGTCCTAAGCTTGATGACTCGTCGCCTAACAATATCAACCAGTTCCAACACTTTACTGTCAAGAAATGTTGAATGCTCAAACATTCGGTCACTGCATGTTTTCAAAAATGAAGAGTTACCAGATTCCTTTGTAGAAAGTATCCCTTCAAAGTTCAAATTACTAAAAGTATTTGATTTTGAAGATGTTGCACTGAATCAGTATGTTCCAAAAAATTTAGGGGATTTATTCCATTTGAGATATTTAAGCTTTAGAAATACAAAAGTAAGGAATCTCCCAGGATCTATTGGTAAGCTTCATAACCTAGAGACCTTAGATTTAAGGCAAACTATGGTGCGCAAGTTACCAAAAGAGATTAACAAGCTTCAAAAGTTAAGGCACCTTCTAGCTTATGATATGTCTAAAGGTGTTGGATATGGAATTCAACTGAATGATGGTATTGGAGACATAGCATCCCTGCAAACGCTACGCGAAGTGCAAGCAGATCATCGTGGAGTCGAGCTGATTACCGATCTTGAGAGGCTCAAGCAGTTAAAAATGTTGGGGTTGACTAATGTTAAGAAAGAATACACAAAAGCTATATGTTCTTCCATATATGAGATGAAACACTTGGAGAAGCTATACATTGCTGCAATAGATGGAGATGAAGTCATTGATTTTTTGAATTTCGATGTATCATTACATAGACTTCAGAAGCTTCGCCTTGTAGGGAAGTTGGAGAGGTTTCCATATTGGATTAGAGAGCTTCAAAACCTTGTTAAATTGTCTTTGTCATATTCCATGTTAACTCATGATCCATTGAAATCATTGAAAGATCTTCCGAATTTGTTATACCTTAGCATTCTCTTTCGTGCATATGAAGGTGAACATTTGCATTTTCAAGATGAAGGGTTTAAGAGTCTCAAGCAACTGGTATTTAGGCGCTTGTATAATTTGAAATCCATCAAAATTGGTGAAGGAGCATTGTCCTCTCTAGAGAAGTTCAAGTTAGTTCTTATTCCACAACTGATGGAGGTGCCTTGTGGTGTCTACAACTTGCCAAGGCTTAAAGTTTGTCATATCATAAACATGACTGATGAGTTTGAGCAAAGCATTGATCGTGTTTCGAGGACAACATCAATGGATCGTAGAGAAGGTTCCATTTGTAGAAATAGATGACCGACGTTGGTGATAAAGGTATGTGTTTTTCCAATTGTGATTTATATATACACAGTCAGTGTAACTTTTTCAAATTCGCTCAAAAACGGTTGTAAAATGGTCATTAGCGTCACTTTTAATAACAATTTCTCCTTTCCCCAATTTTTTAGAAAAATTATAATGTCAATCAAATTATAATCGTCAGATCATTAAAAATGGTTAATAGTTTCTATATTATTGATAATATTTGTGCTTTGAATACATAGGAACTCATGGGGATAATTCAGATTCTCCTTGTGGCCTTTCAACAATGATGACATTCCATATTTCAGTGTCTGCTTTGATGCGTCAATTCTCAAATAAAGAGCAATATGAGACCTTTGAACAGATGGGTGATTCAAGACATTTTTGATTTTTCATGTTTGATTCATATGTAATAAATGTTGTTTGCATCGTGTTATGATAGTTCAATTTTAATGACTTGAAATGTTCCTTTTTACTTTGAAATAAGGACGAAAAAGTTACATGTAATTCACTTGGTTTTATAATGCTTTAACTTTGGCAAAGGCATATGTTTCATAACATAGAACTTCATGATTGCAATAAGAATAAAAATCAGACCTTTCTGTCCACATCTTTTAGTCGATAGTTTCTAAGAAGAAGAAAGCATGAGGAGCTTTACTTACACATTAAAATTCAAGGTGGTAACGACAAGAATTCAATGGTACTACTATATTACTTATTAGTATACAAGCAAACAAAGAATTATACTTCCCACAGACCAAGTGTTGATTGATAGATCACAACTTGAAAAAATATCTAAAAATTGACTTTACGGGTTCCTTTCGATCCAAGTAGGATCTACTTCCGGACAAACAGGTGATTGCAGCATCGATGAATTAGTAATGCTCCTGATATATCGCTCCGAATTCTGCTCTCCATGCTTGATCATCATAAGCATAGGAAGAAGTTGTGTTATTGTGTTTCATATCAGAATCCTCTTGATACAGTGGCCTCAATGCAGACTCTGGCAATTTGCTCTCTGCAAGATACTGCTTCATGGTATTAATCTCTGTATTGTGTTTTCTACTTAGCTTCTCTACTTGCATTTTTAACTCTTCGTTATCTCGTCGCACATTTGCAAAGTTTTCCTGTATAACATAAGAAATGTAATAAACAATAAATGAGTCAGAAATATGCAATGCAACATTTATAAAAAATCTTCTCGGTCAATGATAGAATTGTACCTCTGCAACATATGCTGCTTGTTCAGCTTCTCTTAGTCTAACAAGTAGTTCCCCGGCAGCCTGAACAGCTTCAGCAGTGTCTCGAAGTTGTATTTTCAAACACTGGTTCTCCTTTTTCAATAATTTTGACTCCCTTTCCCTCTCCAACCTCAATGCAGAAAGCTCAGAAGAAAGGGATTTGGCAAAGCGTGCTTTACCTTTTTTCGAGGCTTTTAACACTGCCTTCTTCACCTCGGCTATCCCTTCCATCATAGCATCATGCTTAGAAGCCAAGTCATCATATTTTTCTTGAAGATCGGTATAGTGTTCTACCATTCTTGCATGCCCATGAACAGCTCTTTTTAGTGCATCGTCCATCTCTTCTGTACCCTTCTTCTCTAACTTCAGTTCAGTTTCCAACTTCTCTGCACGCCAGCGGTACGACTCAAGGTCAGCTCTGAGTTCGTCAGTAAGACAAATCCAATCACTTTCCATTTCTGTCCATCTCTCTCTTTCATTTTCCAGCTCCTCATTCCTATTATCATGAGAAAATACACCACTTTTTTGCAGTTGTATGGATCTTGACATTAAAGAAGTTCTCAGTTTGTCTGTAGAAATTTTGACTGGCGCATCACTATATGATTGCAGCTTGCTCCTAAGACTCTGAATTTCCTTGAGTAGTGATTCTTTCTCAGTTGAATCAAAAGAGATGTCTCTCTGATCTAACTCTTCTAGGACTTCTTTATCTTCACATTTTTCCTCTATAATATATAGCAAATGACCATTTGCGGAAGTGCCCCTCAGAAGCTGCAAATGACAAAAGAAGAAATCAAATCAAATCAGAACAAACCATCATCTGGATAGCCTTTATATGTATAAAATTAAATTAAATTAAAGACAACAATTGACCTTGTTTTCATCCTTCATGGAGCTATACTCTTCACACTGATCATACACAGAAATGGAGTTCAGATTTTTCTCTCCTTTCAATTTCTCCACCTGGAAACAAATGCACATTATCAGTAAATGAAGAAGCCAGCCACAAACATAATTCAGGAAGGTATAATCTTAATACCAATTGATTTAGTTGCTCAATTCTAGCTGCTTGCTCCTTACAAACACTCTCGAGCTCCTTCTCTCTCATGTGGTCTTTTGCCCTTACACTTTCCAAATGCTTCAAAAGCGAAAAAGGAGAAATAAAGTCAATAAAAAAAATAGTTTTGAAAAAGAAATTTGTAGAGATTAAGTTGAAATATACTTTTGGAACTTTATCTGTTAAATCTGTACGACAAGATGCACAAAGGAATGTCGAAGTTACTTCATCATTAGAAATGTTTTGTTGTATTGTTTGATCAAAAGGTTCAACCTTGTCGATTTCTGGACATGGTGTCAAAGTTAAACGGCCAAAGGAAAAAGAGCTTGAAGATTTGTTCAAAGCTGAGTTCTGTTGGTGATAATCAATTATCTGTAATCCCCTCTGGAGACTTTCTGCCAAGGACTCTGCTTTGCCTGACTGTAATGAAGTTTGCATATGCTCACCCCGTTTAAACGATTTTCCTGAAAGGTCATTCCCGAAAGATGAACTCTCAGAAACATTGTTCCTACTTCCTAGATAACTCGATGAAAAAGTCACGCTTTTCCTTTGGTTATTTCTGAATTTTGGAGACTCGGACAACTCTGGTCCATCAAATATTGGAGATTTTCTGCATGAAATGACTGAAATGCTATCACCAACAGAATTTTCTTCACCTATGGTTGTGTCTGCATCATAATTTTCCTCAAAAGAATAAAACTGAACACAATCTTCACCGACAGAAATGTATTTTGGAATCCCTTCACATGAACTATCTAATTCATCGATTTGCTGGCGTAATTGCTGTATGTCATCCTCGCCGACATTTACAGGTACACCAGTATTATTATCTAAGTTAGATAGGAGTAGAGAGCGATTTAAGCTGACTTTCAACTGATTAAGGCTTTCCCGCACATTATGTCCTTGGAAGCATCCATTCTTACCCCCAACTGAGCTATGGATATCACCAGCCTTCACTCTAATAAGTTCTTCCTGAACCAAAGAAAACACAGACTTGCATCAGTCTAATCCTTCTAAAACTGTTTCAATTAAAAAGTCCAGGAGTTTACCTTCAAGTGTCGGATTTTACCACTCAAATCGTCAGCCTCGTTTATTACATTAATAATTGGCTTGTTTCTAATGGATCTTACTTTCTCCCCAAATCTGAGTGTGCAGACTGTTTCATCATTGCTCCTACAATCAAAAAGTTGAATCTTTATCTCTAGAACTCAATTCTTTCCTATTACTCTATAGACAGACAAACTATGCTCTTTGATCCAGGTAAATACTACCTTTGTCCCTAATGATAAACCCCCTCTTAAAATATTGTCCCTAAATATAAGCACCTTTTCAAATTAATAGATACATTCATTAGCTTTTTCCAAATATAGCTTATAAAAAAAACAAATATATCCCTTATAATTACTACCAATTTGTCATGGAAAGTTAGAATTTAATACATATACACATTTCGAAATTTAGTAATATTTATACACAAAAATGTACACATTAATGACATTGCTAACTATTCTTAATATATGTGAAAAGTGTCAAAGATAGTTATAAAAAAGAAGGGAGGTAGTACTTGTTATGAGGGGTGATGGAACATATTACTGAGAGTTTAGCATTTCCACCAAGTGATTCTTGTAGCAATCGAGTTAAACAGGAGTTACTGTGTGGAATGTCTTCATCTTCTCTAGACTGAGATTTGTCCGTAAGAGCATCCACTAAATGCCTGCATCAATGAAATGCAAAAGTTACAAATAGAAAACAATCAAGGTGATGGACTTGGTTATTAACTAGTGATACAAGCAACTAATCCACAAGCAGCCAGACAATGCTCTTCAAAGAAGAAGAAAAATGTTACAAATATATGGAATTAAGTAGCAAAGTAGCAATAGTTTGACATAGTAAAATACAAAGATAATTCATTACTTTTATGTTTCAACTTATTGAAAAACCCATCCAAACATGTATTAGTAGAAAATATAAATAGGAAATGAGAAGTCATTTAAGGCCTATTTGTATTGGCTTATTTGAGCTCATTAACTGACATAAGCACTTGTGAGACTGTTTAGTAGAGCTTATGAAAAAAACATTTGACATGTCCATAAGCTGTTTTCAGCTTATTTTCATAACCTCTCTAGGATAGCTTATGAAAACAACTTATAGGTTATATGAAAACAATTTCACTTTATTTTATCCTTTGTTATAGAAATAATGTATACATAAGCACTTATATGATACGTGCTTGTGCGATAGACAATTAATTACGTTCTTTATCCAAACAGGACCTTAGTCATGGGATCTTACCCAAGCTGAGATAACGATTTCTCTACATGTCTGCTTTCCCATTGACATTGGCTGCTCCCATTGTCAACACTATCCCCATCTAATCCGGCAAGATCGATAAGGCTGATTCTGCTAGCTTTTAAACTACTGAAACCCTTTGTGGTGCCCTGAAGAATCAGTTAATGAAACCCATATTTAGCATCATAACCATAGTTTCCTCACACCAATGCTAGAAATGTTAGGTAGAATTGTTATAAAATATGGCATTACCTTACACAAAGACTCGATGACAAAAGTGAAAATGACATGTGATCTAGAGCTATTAGAATTTAAGCTTGTTTTTCTGCTTGAAAAGCCCTGCAGCACAAACAAATATAGCTGATCAAGATTTGAACAAATATGTTAAACAAAAAAACGAAGGCAAATGCATACAATTGCTTGACAAGTATATCAGCTAACATAAACAAGTATTCAGCTTCTAATAAATGGCATAGAGAAATCTGACTTTCGACGGTAAAATGCTAGAATGCTTCTCTACCTTAATCAGAACTTGTGCGACATCATCATAGCATGTGACATATTCCTCTATCAGATTCTCAACATAAAACCCATTTTTGGAGTCATCCTTTATCTACAACATGACATGGACCAAGCCATAATTATAATTAGCATGCAACACTTAAAACTGGAGTAGAAAATAATATCTTATTTAATTTAACAAAAGATGACAGTATACCCCTACCTCAAGGTTCTGCTGATTTGGATTGAGTAAATTCCCAATTTGATCGTTATATATCTATGACAAAACAAGGAAAAAAAGGAGCAAAAAATGCATTAGCAACTCCAAGGGACAAGCTTGCTGCTACATTCGGAAGCTTTATAATGACATTCAAGTTCAAACTTACCTCAAGAAAAGAACAACGGCATTTATAGCTGAACTGTTTCTGGTCAGACATAAGTCTCTCCTAATTTAGCAATTCAAACTCAAGCAGTCAAAATTCAAAATACCATAATGCAGAAATTTAGTAAAATAATAATAATTAATGTAGGAAGTAGAACATACTCTTTCAAGCTCAGAAAATAACATTCGGAAGATCCGAGGAACAATTCCCTGTTGACTATGACGTGAGGGATCCTCAGCCATGGCACTTGGCGGACCCCACATTGTATAAGTCTTTCCGCTTCCAGACTAGTAAAGAAGTACAATACATATATGGAAGGGTTAATAACCATTAACCTCAATATTTCCATAACAAATGCTAAACCTTTTCTCACTTGAAAGTTCAAAAATACAACACACAATGCATCAATAAGTACCTGGCCATATGACAGAATTGAAGTGTTGTAACCAGCTAAAGCATTTCGAACCAAGGGAACACCAACGAACTGAAAAACATCTTCCTGGACATACATAGAACAGCCCATAAATCACATTAGTGGCTGATTTTCTATTACGCATACAAAGAAACAACAAACAGGCCTTATTTCACCATGTAAATAGGCTATATAGATCAAATGACGTCATGAAGCAACAAAATTAAACCAAATAAGTCAAATTACTTATTCCTTCATTTTATCAGAAAATTCAACAAATTTCCAATTACCCTTTACCATGCTTATCAGTATCTTACGATACATCAAATACCTAACTCGATTCGATACAAAATTAAACCTAATTGACAGGAATCTCTATGTTGTATCTACTTCTGAAATGAATCTCATTCCGAATCCCGATTAACTATGATGAATCTCAATTCATTCTAATTCTAATGAATAACAACCTAAACTTAGTGCATCCAACTACTTTTTTCCCCATTTGATTTATGACTTTAGTCTTGATATATTAGTTTGCAATTGTTTTCACCGAAAAATGACATTTTTATTAGTAATCCAACTTACAATTTATAATAAGATTTGATTCACGAGTTGAATCTCAATTTGATAATCATACCCTTCACTCAAAATGAGAAAAATCATTGAAGATCTAAAGCACAATTACACACAAGCGATGAATCTAATATAATTTCTCTATCTACTACCTGATTGGATTCAGCATCAAAAACTTCATCAAATTTGAACTGTTCATCCCCAACACACAAGCCATCAGAAGAAACCTTCTTAACCATCAAATCACCCTCTTTTTCATCAGGTTTAATTCTCACCACAACCTGTTTCAAAATCCAAAAACAACACATATCAGTAAAAATCAAACATCGAAAAACGAAACAAAATCAAAAACTAAAAATTTGAACTTGCCTTAACATGTGGGTTATTCTGAGAAAATGATGATTTGGGGTGTGACTGAATTTGATTATGAGTGATGGAAATGTTTGAATTTGATGGAGGAATGTTTTCAAGATTGGATTTAGGGTTTGAAGAAATGGGTTTACGAAAGGATGAAATTGGAAGAAGGTTTTTGATTGAAGTTGAAGTGAAGGTTCCGAAGAAACTGTTATCGTTGTTGTTGTTGTTCTTTGGCTTCATTGTTAGAGAGAGAGATGAGAGAGAGAGAGAGAGAGAGAGAGAGAGATTCAAATGAAGGAAAGAGAGGGAAGAGGAAGATGAAGAGTGTTGTTGTTGTTGCTTGGAGCTGTGGTTTTTGTTTGAACTGAGATGAACGTTGTGAATTTTTTAAATTCCAAAATTGTCCTTTTGGCTTTATGGGAAGTGCTTGCTTCTTCCTATCTTTCTAAATGTATATAAAGTTAAGTTTAATAATGTTTGTGTTTTTCCTAAATTAATCTTGTTCACTTAATTTTATTAATTAAAAAAAAATTGAGTCCATAACTATCCAGAATTCTAACTAGGTTGGCATTATCCGACAGTCCGAATTAGGTTGACATAGTCAGCCAAAAAACGACGGCAGCAACAACAAGACTCCTTTTGGTCTCAACAATAAGCAATTTTTCACGGCAATTCGCCCATAGATGCAAGACAACGGCAAAAAAAAAAAACTAAACCAAACACTCACTTGGTTGTCTATGTATGATCTTTCAATTTTAAAAGTTTTTGTGTTGGCGGGTCATGTTTGTTCTGCTCTTCTAATTACTACTAACTTGATTGTCTATATGTCTTTTACTTGCTTTAGAAAAAAGACATATTTAATGGTTCGTAGATGCAGAAACAAACATATCAAAATCATAGTTCGTTTAGAGATGTTATAGTAGCGAGAAGAGGAAGAAGTAACCAACTAAAAGGCACCTTAAAAAGAAATGATATTATTTATAAGATGAGTGTTAGAAGCACTCTTTTTCAACAAGAAAATCTAAGTTGGTCACATACACAAATTAAAAATACTTAGGTGCACACACATAGATGACAAATATTAAAAGATAAATGTAAAAAATGATGTGACTAATTTATTTCGCTATTAATTTTTTCTAATTGTGTGTGTGCACGTGCCCAAATGTTTTTCATTTATGGTTGTGTCCATGTAAGAGTTGCTCCTTTTTCAACACAGTCTTTAACACTCACTTTTTTATTAAATGAAATTTATATGGGTCTCATCACTTTATGTGTGGGATTGCACTTATGTGACATTAGTTTTTGATGACATTGTTTCTATCTCTCTTTTAATCAAGGCTTAAATGCTCAATTGGTCCCTTAAGTATTTATTTGGTATTGCTTTGGTCCCTTAACTAAAAAAAAGATTGTTTGAGTACTTTATCTTTATCTCTGTTACCTGTTTTGGTCCCTTCCGTTAAATAAATTCAAAAAAACGTTAAGGTTTGTACAATCATCATCTTCATTCAACTTCTTCATCATCTTCCTCATCAACCTTCATAAAAAAACTCAGCAAAACAAATTCAACATCTCTTCTTCATCTTCTCTTCATCATCATCATCTCTTCTTCAACAAATACAAATCCAAAAATCCATTTTTGGATCTAAACCAAAAATCCAATCTAATCTATCATCATCATCATCACCACTGCCACCAATCCTTCACAAAAACTCATTTTCAGATCTAAACTCATCATCATCATTCCTTAAAAAAAAACAACCCATTTTCGGATCTCAACTCATCATCACCAATCCTTCACAAAAAAGCTTCCATTCCAAGCCAACCCCTCTGCAATCAAACTCTGTTGCAAATTCATCTTCCATTTCATCTCCCACCTGCGTCGATTACATGGCGAAGAGAGAGAAAAATAAGTTCAAGAAAAGCGTCAAAGCTCTCAAACATTTGATTCATTCTCGTATCAGCTTTAAGGATTTTGAAGGAAGCCTTTTTTTTTCAACTAAACGAGGAGGTTAAATGGGAAGATATTAATACCAGAACTTTCTTCCATGAATTCGAAATTCTGGAGTCTATGGTTGATGAGTCACGTGAATTAAAAAGAAGTGGTGATTTGAGTTTGAATAGTCACGCCACCATGCCTTTTGTTTATGGTTTTGGAATAAAATTTGGATTTTTGTTTATGGTTTTTGTTATGAAATTTGAATTTCTTGTTGTTTATGAAGTTCTGGATTTGTGTATGAATTTTATGAGTTTCTAGGTTTTTATCTTGTTGTTGTTGATGGTGTTCTTCATATTTTCCAGTAATTGATGAATACAAATTCCAGCCAATGACAAAATGACACTTGTACAAACCCTAACGTTTTTTTAATTAAACTAACGGAAGGGACCAAAACATATCACGGAGATAAAGATAAAGTACTCAAACGGTCTTTTTTTTAGTTAAGGGACCAAAGTGATACCAAATAAATACTTAAGGGACCAATTGAGCATTTAATCATTTAATCAATCATTCTCTTTCATCTAAATAATAGTATATTTTAATAATTCATCAATTATTCTCTTTCAGCTAAAATAGATTAATGTCACCAATGTTAGCAAAAACTATGTCACACAAGTGCAAACCTTATGTGTGAGATTTTCAAAATATATGTCACGTCATCTAATAAAAGAATGAGTGTACATAGAGTGTTGATAACACTTCTCGTAGTTTCAAATCTTAGTTGATTCTTGCAATAGCAAATAACACAAATAATATTACTACTAACTGATAAATTAAATACTTGACTTTACGCTGCAAACCTTTTCTAACATAGATATAACATCAAAAATTGAGTTAGTACATATAGACAAATGAATAATGGAACTAAACCGCTGCTAAAACGTAGAGCAAAAGGGCAATGCAACAAAGATGATCAACCGATGTGGATGCTCACCCACAAAAACTGCACATAGAAACAATAATGTGCTCCATATTAAAAACAGGTTGAATAGTTTACAAGTTTGGGTTAATGAATAAAGAATTTGAGGTCATGAATTCAAACTCAGATGAAAGAAAAAGAAACAATAATGCACGCACCCCTTGAGGAAGAGAAACTTGTTTGTAGGGATCTTAGCATGAAAAAAGACGCCAAAGTGAAAAGGATTTAGAGGGAGAGATGTATATCAAAGGAAGATAGTAAATCCAAATTCAGTATACACCTTGAAAGAGAAAAAAAAAAGTAAAGAGAATGGTGTGATAGGAAAAGAGATATGATAATGTAAACTCAATTTATGTATTCCTTATACATAAACTAAGTTAACATAGCAAGAAAACATAGTTTATGTATAAGAAATATGTAAACTCAATTTACATAAATTATGTGAATTCAATTTACGTATTATAGTAAACTATAAACGATAACAATTTTGGTATTATCATTCATTAAATTTAAATTAATATTGGGTGTAACTAGAGATTTTTAAGACGTGACATAAAATTGTGTAAAAAAAAAGACGTGACATAAATTGTCAAAAGATAATAAGATTAAAAATAAATATTTAGCTTGCAATTAGGTTAATCAAAGTAAAAGAATTACTAAAAATATTAATTTTGTTTTTGGTTTTTTTTTATTAATTACTATTATATTATTTCTTTACTAGGTCAATCATTGCCATCAAGTTCATATGGATGCTTTTTTTAATTAAAAATTGCTGCTGCAAATAAATCATTACTTAAGGTTCGTTTGTTAGGTATTAAAAAAATGACTATAACATTCAATAAGTTAAGATTGTATTTTTTTTAGAGATTTTATTAAAAAAAAAACATTGTATATTGTGTGTTTCTTTATCATAATAAAAATAGCTTTTTAAAAAATAGTTTATTTGGATAAAACTATATAAATATAAATACTCTTTTTTTTAAGGAAAATATATATATAGATATCCTTAATTGCTTCTTATTTGAAATTGTTTTTTTTTTTAAAGAGCAATGCTATATGGTACGGATAATTTCGCTTACGAAAACTAATGAATTCAAAGCAGTTCAAATTTAAAAGAAGAAAAACTGGTTTAGTTTGTTGGATGGAACACAAATCATGGGGTGGTGGTTAATGAAAAGTGTGGCAGTCACCACGTGGAGGATTGAACATACTCCATTTACGCAATTCATGGTTGGGTGATATTAAAAGAATAAATGGCATTCATCGATTTCGTTGTTATGTATTTGTACCATTCATCATTATCCTTTTTTAAATTATGATCTTTTTTTATAAGAAAAAAGTACACATAATAAATACGGATGCAATACGGTAATGATCCAAGTTAAGCCCATAAGAATAAAATAGACGCAAGTTATATTAGATAATGAGTGATGTATGACACATAAGCAAGGAGATTTAGAGTCGTTGTTGCTGGTAGGAGGGTTTTTGTGTGGCATAGGTTTGTTGCTGCAGGGTATGGTCGTGTTGTGGGTAAATATCAAAAGGTGTTAATCAGGGTTTTTAGGTCGGCTATAATGGCTGAAAGTGTTTTAGCACAATTGGTCATGGTTTGAAGACTAATTTGTTGAGAGTGTGAAATTTGTTTAGAATGAACATGGTGTTGGAGGAAGGTTTGGAGACAGAGAGTGGTTGGTAAAATTTGGGTATGTTTGTGTTGGTGAGGTGTGGGTGATGAAGTTTGGTTGTTGACAGGTTTGTGGCTTCAACACGTATGAACATTGATGATTGTAGGATCATGAAGGTTGTGATTGTAGTAGTGGTAGGGAGGAGAATCCTCGACAATGAAAGCACCGATTGTTATGAACAACTTTTGTGGTTGTTCATTAATGGAGGATAATTACTCTAAAAGGGACTAATAAGTTACAACTACAGTATTCTAACAAACTACTTCCTCCATCCTAAATTATAAGCAAAGAAACAAAAATCATACTTATTAAGAAAACTAAAACATAAGAATTTGTAACTTAGTTTTTTATGTTTTCTTTGAAATAAGTTTCATGGGAAGATGTAAAAACAATTTTTATTGACTATTGATTATGGAAAAAATGGAAGAGAGAGAAAATTAAATGTAATTTGCATTTAATTTCATGAGAATAAGCAAAAGTTTTTATTGAAAAAGATGATTTTTTTTTTTAAAAACAAGATTAAATAGAATAAAAGTTTGTCTTTTTTGCTTATATTTTTGGACAAAGAAAATGAGTTTTTTTTCCTTATATTTCGGGACGGAAGGAGTAATTCTTCATTCATTTCATTTATAATGAATCCAATGATCATTCCCTTATTTATGGAGTATGAAATTTGGAGAGAGGTTGACAAAAAAAAAGTTAGATAGTGGGTCTCACCATCATTAATTATTTTACATTTTTTTTTAAATTTTGTGTATTTATCTCTCCAAATGAAAGAAACGGAGAGCTTGATAAATGGAGAGAATCCTAACCCCAATTTAACTTATGGCTCATCCTAATATATTCCTCTAGATCTTTATAGAATGCATGACTCATCACTTAATATAACTTGAGTTTATTTTATTCTCATGGGCTTAACTTGGATCATTAGAGATACTCTTTTGTTTTTTATTTTAGACAAGGCAATTTATCTCTTAAAAAAATCATTCCTCAAAAAAAAAAGTCTCTTAAAAAAATCTATAGAAATGGCATCTTAGACAAAAAGAATGAAAAAACAAGAAAAAGAAATTGAAAGTTAAACGCTCCATGAGGATGATGGAGCATTATTGGGGAGTGGGGACAGCGTAGGGATTCAAACAACTAGCCGTTGAGGTCGGCCAAGCTTATTTCACAGCTCCTTCCTTCTCAATTAATTATTCCTTGAATTTAATATAGGAACGTGTAAAATAAATTAAGTAAAAAAGTAGTAATAACAATATTCAATTGTTTTTCATCAAAATCAAACTATTAATGAATGTTGATTCAGTTGATAACAAATTGACTCACTTATAAAATTATGAGTTCAACTCTCGTTGTTCGTGTGAGAAACTCTTTAATAGAAGATTTGTACTTTAAGACAATTTTTAATCACATCTCCTTATTTCTAATGACTAATTGTGCAACTATCAATGTGGACCATACTACTCTAATGACCGTGGTTTCTTTGGTATACAAAGGAACTCCTTGGAATAAAACAAATTAACAACTCTATTGTTGAAGAAAATCACAAAATTCGTTTGTAAAGATGTTTTAATGATAATAAAGTTATTTTCTATTAGATAATTTAATTTTCTGATGTGTTTTGTTATCCAATCAAATTTCTTTGAGTTTTTAAGTACATGAATGGATAGCTTCAATTTTAAAAATAACCAAAGAAACAAGGGTTCTTAATCATCAAAATAGAAGACTAGCGGAGAAGCTAGGGCAATTTTTACAGAGGGGCCAAATACAAAAAAAAATTTGAGGCAAAGAAAAAATTTCTTTTTTAAAGTTTTATATATTAAATATGTTTAATCTCTATAAAATTAGGCTTTAAGGAGACAAATATATTCATAATTGAATATTTGCTAAATAGACTAACAATTTATTTTTCAACGTCAACAAATAAGCTATTTGAAATAAACTATCGTTCATTTTGTTTGACAATTGATAATTTTTATTGCTAAAAATGTTTTCACTATAGTTGTTGTAGAAACCACAATGTCAAAATAAAACAAATAAGTTTATTAATCAAGTAATTATTTTTTAATCTTCTAATTTATGCTAAGTTTTTGCAAATGAATTTATTTGGGGTAGATAAAAATAATATTATTGGGGTTGCCAACTACAATAGTATATCTAGTTACTCAACATAAATAAAAAATTTGTTGGCTACACAAGGATTCGCCCCTGTAGAAGACAACATTTGTTTCAGAATAAAACATCAGATTTAGAATAATACAAAAACATAACCAAATGATCAAATATATTACTTCAGAACCATACATAATGCAAAATTTAAGTATTCATATTCAACACTTCAAAGTTATACATCAAATGCAAGTTTAGAACAACCCGTTTGGGGTTGGCCTAGTGGTTGGTCTGGGATCTTGGAGTTTGCTTCTCCAAAGGTCTCAGGTTCGATTCCCTTTGGTGTCAATTTCGGTGGGCTAAATCCATACAAAGCTTGCTCTGGCTTTAAACGGGACCTCCGCAAGTGGCGATGGGATTGGTCCCCTCGGATTAGTCGGTCCTTGGATCAAATACCGAGTTTTCAAAAAAAAAATGCAAGTTTAGAACAATATATATTTCATAACCAAGTGATCAAATTCATCGAATCATAACCTAAAATTATGTCAAGGACTTTAAATTCAAGAACATTGGTTAAAACTCATACATCATAAGAAGGTATGATGATATGAGAATTTGGTATAACTAGAAGTTATATAGATAGAAGGTAGTTATGGTTGATAACATTTTGAGAAACAACAAAAAAAATTCAGACAAACTGGCATCCACTCTTCAACTAATTGATAGTGTTAAACTTCTTTCGTTTTGGTGGTTGAAGACAAAAATTCTAAACATTGCCTTTGATTATCATAGATGGGGGGCTTTGCCCTTTATTATGTATGAGCATAGGTTAATTTTGTTGTATTTGTTTCCGTTATGAATTATGTTTCTGTTGTAACATCACTTTGTGACTGTTTGAATTTCCTTTAGCACACCTTATTCTTGGGAAGGTTAATCTAATTCATTTTGACTTTTTAAAAAAAGCATTTTGAGAAACAGAGAAAATTCCTTAATCCCAACGTTACAAGAAAAGATACTACACGGAACATTGCTTTTAGTAGAGAGAGAAAAAGAAATAGAGAGAATAAGAATATAATGTGAGTATGAGAGAGAAAGTTGTCAAAAAGTTGTAATAAAATTTTATAGTTAAAAAAAAATTAGAAGCTTTCCTCAAACTCAACATTCGAAGTAAGATTTTTCTACCACATGTATAGTAATTTTTTAGCTTTTTTTCCTCGAGGAGCAGTTATATTTGAGATAATACCTTGCAAGTTGTCAAGATGGTTGAAAGACACTTGTCATCCATGTACTTTATAAATTAGTTTTTTTTTTCTTTTCCTATAAATAGTAGAACCAAACATCATGTAAAATAATTAATTTTCGTTATGTAGTATAAGCTTGCTATATAAACACATCCGCCCTCACAAGATATCACATTTTACTAACGAGATATGTAGCTTAATATTATTTTATAAAATATCATTTTCTTTTATCTTTATTTCTTATTTTCTGCATTTAACATTTACATTTTCATTTTTTTCTTAATATTTTTACTTCGTCCATTTATAGTCACATTTCTTTTTTGCCTTCTAAACCAAAATTTGTTGTCTTAAATCTATCAACTGAGAATACTTTTAAGAATCTACCTTGAGTTTTAAATTGACTTTTCGAGTTCATTTATTGAAAGATATAATTCCATGCCAACACAGGTACAAACCGTTTTCTATTATCTCATGTTTATAATACCTTTTTTTTTTTTGATAAGGCTAAGAGAAATGTTAGGCATCGGGGGAAAACTGAAGCATTCAAACTAGGTTGACCCTAATTTGTTAATTCCTATTGTACTTCCTGAATTATTGTACTTGAAATTTGTTTCTACCTTAGCATGTTTTCCTTTGTCTACAATTTGTCTCTGGTTATGTTACATGAAAGTGTCATGATTGCAGTAAGCAATCACTTGTACACATAATACTTCAGTTCTTTTACTCTGACAGTCTAAGTTCAATTTGCATCTTCAAAGATAGTATAAGCACTTTCATTTACTTGATAAAAGGGAAATTTTGGCAGAAAGTAAGAAGAAAGTAGAAAATAAAGTCAGGTTACAAAGTAAATATGCAAACGTTCCTATAAATATTATGTTTATTTGGTTTTTGTCCATGCAGAAGAAAAAACATTGCTTTACAGTCCTTGCAAAATTAAAATCTCTTGATTTTGGACTCAACTCTACCCATAACCCACCAAAGCATGGTGTAAACATGCATTTTTCATTTTGTTTTTTTAATAGGGACCAAAATTAAAACATTGTGATTTTACACAGACTATAGTGATTTGTTTTTGAATGGTTAAGAATAAAAATGATTTCTTATTTGATTTGCAAGGACGTCTGAATATTTAATTTTTTTTTAAAATGACAAATGTTATTTCATATTTAACTTCCTTATTCAATAAGTCCCTCAATATCAAATAACTTTAAGGAAATTATTTTTAATCAAACATAGTTATTCAATAAATCCTCCAACAACTAACAACTTGATTAAAAGGCGTGTGCTTTAGCATAATGTTCAGTTTTGTGTGGGTGGTTGTGGCAAAATGGAGGATATAGATCACCTATTTCTCTTGTGCTTTTTTTTTGGGAAATCTGGTATGATATTTCTAGTTGGTTGAGTTTTGTTTTACGACGGTTGTGCATGTGGAACATCCTTTAATCCAATTTGGAGCTTTAGGTGGGTTTCCTAAAAGTATCCGCTCAATTTGGCTTTGTTGTGTCTAGGTATGACAAGAAAGAAACTCTTGTCTTTTTAAACAAAAAGATGAATCGTTACAACTTCTTCTTGACAAAATTAACCTTCAATCTTTTTGATGGCTGCAAGCAGATCGCTTCAATTTTGCTTTAAGCGATTATTCTTGGTGGCTTAACAATTTATCTTGTTTGAAGATGATGTTGTAACTTTCTATGTTTTTGTTCCTTTTCTTGGTTTCTTGTTGTTTATATTCTTTGGTGTAACTTGATACTTCTTTTCCTGGTTTCCTCTCGGCAAATCTTATGCTAGAAAAACCAGACGTTTTTAGTTCAATACAATTCATTTTAGCTTCTTAAAAAAAATCAATAAATCTCTCATTGTAAAATAGACTTTTAAGAGAAAATTATTATTAAGCAAACGCAAATTCAACGTGAACTTCTGCACAACAACTAAATGTGAAGTAATATCAAAAGTAGATTATAACGGTTGTTAAAGATAATTAGTAATGATTCTATGTTCTTTCCATGTGTTTCTTAGTTGTAGTAATCATTCAAAGGATCAATCACCTCAATCTCTCGCTGATGTTTTGAAATTGGAGCAATTGCAATTTGCAAATACTCTTTCAGGCAGTACCAATCTTGTGTTGGAAAGTCCACAAAGCAAGCTAAATTACATATCAATTATAAAAAAAATATTCTTTAAATTTATTGAATAACTAACGTATTAGACATGATATATAAATCAAAAAGATCAATTATTCAATAAATTTGAAAAGTGAAATAAGATCTAAAGAATATTTTCGAAGTAGAGTTTTTTTTTGTCATGTGAAGTAGTCAAGTAGAGATGTTTTGGGTTACAATTAGCTTTCTAGTGATGTTTTTTTTTTAAGGAGCTTTCTAGTGATGTTGATCACTTGATAGTAACGGTCCTTATGAAAAGTTTTGTTACGAATATATATGTGTTGTCAAATTTTGAAAAATATACATTAAAAATGATACTAACGGTCGTAATGAAGAATTTTGTTACGAATATATACGTGTTGTCAAATTTTGAAAATATATATTAATATACTAAAAATAACTGAGAAAAAAGTATTAATTTACTAAGTCATCTTTTTTCGATCAATAATTTATTAAGTCATCTAGAAGAACTAAGTAGACTTGTAAAGTGTACACATATGTATACAAGTCTTTGGTGCATACGTCTTTCTTATGGTTATAATATGCGCCTAAATTTTTACATCTAACTTGACATTTGACAATAAGTATAAATATACGAGGTTTGTTATTTGAACAATCATTTATATAACAATAAATTTACAAAGAAAACTAAGTATTGATACGAAAACTAAAATAATAGAGAGATAAATTAAAAATATAACGTAAGTATAAGAAAGAAAATTGTCATAAAATGGTTGTATAAATATCATTTCACTAAATATATAATTACAACAATTGGGTGTGTGTTTAGATTCTCAGAATTACAATGTGTCATTGTGTGATTTTCACAAAATTAGGCTAGATACCATTTGCAATACTTTAAGTTAGATGTTTATAATATATTAATATAGTTTTTTTGTTACAGATTAGTCATTTTAAGTCATAAAATATATGCATCATTATTTTATTTTAATCAAACTCAATTAAGAAATGTTTATATAGACGTTTAATTAGGGATGGGAATAGGCCAGGCCGCCCTACAGGGGCCTACGACCTGGCCTGTTTTGGTTTGACCTGTTTAGTAGATAGGGTTAGACTTAGGCTTTTTAGAAAGCCTATTTAGTTAAATAGGCCAAGCTTAAGCTTTCAGAAAAGCGTGTTAAGCCTAATAGGTCAGCCTATTAATACTTATTTATTAAAAAACGTATTTTTTATATTAAAATAATTGCATACTTTAAAAATATAAACATCTTTTTCTTTATCTATTAGTCCCTTAATAGACTTTGGGTTAGAAAATTGTTGCTCACACATATCATAAGGCTGAGAAACACATGTAAAAGACAAAATTGTCCCTCGACAGTTAACTGTCAAGGATTTCCTAAACCGACTGCAGTTAACTGCCGAAAAAAACAATTATGCAGACAGTGGGTTCTGCATAATTGTAAACATTTCCAAGCCATTTTTCGGCCAGTTTTTACCTGTAATTAAACCAGAACATTTCCAAATGCAATATAACTCATACAACATTTAAACTCAGTGATAAACAAGAAAAATAC